>ERZ773076.3-NODE-3-length-269940-cov-6.202516_pt1 | contig 269940 bp, 273 predicted proteins | sample MGYA00580613_ERZ773076 | MGnify/ENA primary metagenome ERZ773076 (study PRJEB29015, sample SAMEA2738005) | human oral metagenome | biome: human oral; feature: human-associated habitat; material: dental | place: China | collected 2057 ...
CTTTTCCATAACTACTCCTTACCGATATTTTCGTACTCAATTTTATCAAGTGTCTTCCGCGAATGACAAGCGGTAGCAATGGGATAGCTTTGACCGCTTACCTTCGCTTCCCCTTCACCTATCTGGCTAGCCCTGCTCTTCGGAGAGTAGCTACGCAAGATGCTGTCTGGCTCAACAAGCAAAAAGCTGGTGCGCAGTTGCACCAGCAAAACATACCTATCCTCACCGACAAGCGCAGCCCTGGCCATAACCTGCCCCATGGGGCCGTTCCGCTTGGCTGTTGTTCGTATATGAAGGTATTGGTGCCCCGCACAGGAATCGAACCTGCAACCTTTGGTACCGGAAACCAACGCTCTATCCAGTTGAGCTAACAGGGCACAATGGTACGCCCGGCACGATTCGAACGTGCGACCACTTGGTTCGAAGCCAAGGACTCTAATCCGCTGAGCTACGGGCGCCTACCTGCTTGATTATAGCATATAATTGCCTGATCCAGAACTGACAGTTCCTAAAAGTTAATGCTATACTAAAGCACATGGATGTACGTACAAAGATTCCGCTCAAAAACTATACCACCATGGCCCTCGGTGGTGATGCCCGCTTCATGGCGCCGGTTTCTACCGTGGCCGAGGTCATGCAAATCTACCAAAATGCTGCTACTCAGCAATTGCCGATATTTATCCTCGGAGGCGGCAGCAATGTAATCGCTCGCGACGAGGGGTTTGACGGTATCGTATTGCTCAACCGAATTCCTGGTTTCGAGGTGATATCAGACGATACAACCACCGCAGTTATCAAAATCGGTGCTGGAGAGCTGTGGGATGATGTAGTGAAGCGAACTGTACAAATGGGGCTGAGCGGTATCGAAGCGATGTCAGCCATCCCCGGCACCGCCGGTGCTGCACCCGTCCAGAATGTCGGTGCCTATGGCCAAGAAATTGCCGATACGCTCATCAGCCTGGAGGCCTACGACTCACAGACCGGCCGCGTCGTGACACTGCAGGCAGCTGATTGCCAATTTTCGTATCGCCACAGTATCTTCCGTGGTCGCGAACAGGGGCGCTACTGTATTCTCAACATTACGATTCGCCTGTCGCACACAGCACCGCAGCCGCCGTTTTACGCTGCAGTCACACGCTATTTTGACGAGCATCATATCACCACATTTACACCACAAGCGATCCGAGACGCTGTCATAGCGATTCGCGCTGACAAACTACCTGACCCAGCCAAACGGCCCAACACTGGCTCTTTTTTCAAAAACGCGTTGGTTGATGAATGGCGCCTGGCTGAACTCGAAAAGGAATACGCCCAGGTGCCACACTACCAAATGCCTCACAACAAGTTCAAAATACCAACCGGTTGGCTTATCGAGAAAGCCGGCCTCAAGGGCCGCCTCCTCTACGGTATGCGAGTCCATGACAAAAATGCCCTGGTGCTTATCAATGAAAGCGCCAGTAGTTACCACGACCTAGCAAAAGCCCGGCACGAGATTATCCAGACAGTCTACGATACATTTCATATTCAGATCGAGCAGGAACCGCTCGAGATATAATCACAGGTAACCTACACACACGGCTGACATAGTACAAGATGAGCGCTATGAACTCAAAGCTGAGCTTATGGCATACATTATCGATCAGAACCAGCGTCAGAGCTGTCCGTCGGCGAAGCAGCTGCTGGCTGCTGATTCATCAATCCGAGTACTGACTGGATCTGCTCAGCAGTGAGCGTAATGGTTGAGCCAGGGGTAGCCGTACCGGCCAATAGCTGCTTCGCGACAGTACTCTCGACTGCCCGCTGGACAACTCGCCGCATTGGCCGCGCCCCAAGGCGTGGGTCGTAGCCAGCATCTACCAGCAGCTGTTTGCCTGGCCCGTCAACCACCACCTGAATCTTTTGCGGCTGTAGTGTGGTATTAATACTGGCGATGATAAGATCAACAACCTGCAGCAGCTCCTCTTTCGTCAGTGGTCGAAATAGGACAATCTCATCAAACCGGTTGAGAAATTCTGGCCGGAAGAGATTGGCGCTGATCAGCTCATTGACAAAGGTTTCCTCGAACTGTTCGAGTTGGTAGCCTCGCTCAATATACTCACGAATCCGCTCTGCGCCCGCATTCGATGTGGCAATAATAATGGTATCGCGAAAACTGATCTCGCGGTTACGCTCATCGCGCAGAATTCCTTCATCGAGCAGCTGTAGCAGTGTCGTCAATACCTGCGGGTGGGCCTTTTCAATTTCGTCAAGTAGCACCACCGAGAAAGGCCGCTTCTGCACCTGGGCAGTCAAACTAGTCGCATCGTTTGCGCCATCAGCGAGTAGTCGTGCTACATCCTCGGCTCGAACAAACTCATTTAAATCAAGCCTGATCAGATTGCCTTCACCATCAAAATAAATATCAGCCAGCGCCTTCGAAAGCTCTGTCTTACCGACACCAGTTGGCCCCAAGAAGAGGAAGGTGCCAATCGGCCGGTCCAGATTCCTCACACCAGCTCGAGCACGCCGAATAGCATCTGAAACAACACTGACTGCTCGAGTTTGGTTGATCATTCGCTGGTGAATAAGTTCCTCAAGATGGAGTAATTTCTGCCGCTCATCGCTTGTCGAAGCAGCCGATACCTTGATACCCATAGTTTTTTCGACAGCATCGTCAACCGACTGTTGTGTCACTAAGCCGCCTTGGGCGTAATGAGCTGCTGCTTCGAGGATTTTTAAGGCTTTGCCCGGCATTGCTAAATCTTGTACATAGCGGTCACCCACTCGATAGGCTTCGGTGATTGCCTGGTACATGTAGAGAACGCCGTAGCGCATTTCAATACTCAGCAATTGATCGCGCATAATTGCCAACGTTTCTTCGCGGGTGGCTGGCTGGATAGCGATAGTATTAAGCGCGTGTGCCAGCTGAGTATTGCGCTGCGATATCTGTAAGAATCGCTGCTCGTCCATTGTCAAAATCATTCGTAGCCTCCCAGCTTCGAGGATAGGCAGCAATAGGTTGCTTAGGTCGATCGCGCCCACTCCTTCGGCAAAGAATAGCTGCGCATTATCCAGGCAGATGATCACATTCTTTGAGAGATAGGCTTCGCCAAGTATACGCGTCACCAGTGCTTCCAGCTCACCACGCCCTGAGGCTGCCGAGATTAATGACGAGGCATCAAGCAAAAAGACCTGTTGATACAACAGTGAGCTCGGCACCGCCTGGTGGCCATCAATCAGCATCTCAGCGAAGGCAGCCACTATGGTACTTTTGCCAGAGCCGTCAGCACCGACCAGGCTGACATTCTGCCGCCCACCAGATTGAAACACCTGCAGCATTTGCTGCAAGGCGGCTTGGTGGGCATCGAGCTCAGTGAGCAACATACCACCCGATACCTGAGAGCTCAGGTTTTGGGCAAACCGACTGAGCAGCGGCGTGAAGCCAAATGACCAATCGCGCGCAATTCCTCCGGTGTGCAGTGGGGGCCGTTTATGCTGCGCAATCAATGATTTAATTCGCTCATACCAACGAATCCCTTCCAGGACGTCGTCAAAATCAAGCTTAAAATGGGCAAGGAGCGCTTGGTGATTCGGGAACTGCTGAACGAGCGCCGCGACCAATACCGCACCAGTTATCTTGGGGCTATCGGTGCGCTGCCATATGTCAATCGCGGCCTGCCATAGCGCCGTAGTAGCAGTCGCGTCATCCGTCGTAATATTTTCGAGCACCTGGGATGTCATACCGAGTCGATTAGCCATAAACCGACCAGCCTGCGACTGGCTCACCGCAGCAGCGACATCTCGTGGTGTCGGCTGAGCTGGCAGCTGACCGAGTATATCAGCCGCTAACACATCATCAACCGTCCGCGGCTGAGGGCTAATCGCAGCAGTTTTTAGGTCACCCTCCCACCACAATGTCACCATGACGAACCAGGTGCTACCGCCCATAAGCAGCCAGCCAATCGCACCGTGCTCGAGCAGGAGCCATAGGCCGACCAACACCAACGCCACTGCACTGAGGCCAACAATAAATCGCCATATGCCGCCGTAGCGGCGAGCAAACCGAGCTTTTTGGGCCCGCAAGCTTTCATACTGCACTACTGGCTCAATCATTACGGTTTTACTCCCATCTGCCACAGCACTATTCCAATCAATGGGCCAAGCGGCACTATCAGCCAAACCAGCAGTCTGACCAGCAGCCACACCGACCAGCCGGCCATCGCCATCAGACCGATCATCATCACCACCAACCGGATAATCGCACCAAACACCCGCGAGAACAAGCGGTCAAAAAAAGCCCGTAGCTGCACTGGTAGTGGCCCCTGAATCTGCCCAGCCGAGATTTGCCGCCAGGGATTAAATAAGGTCTTCAGCAATAAGCCAACCGAAAAATAATCAACCACCCGGAGCAGACTGATCCGAGCCCGAGCCAACTGACGGCCCAACCCTGCACCATACCACCACTGAAAAATTCCCACCAAGAACATACCATTATTGTAGCACAACGTAGTATAATGAATGACATGTCTCGACAGATTATCAGCACGCTTATCGGCAAAACCGTCAAACAAGCTGCCAAATTGCGCGGCGGCGGCTCCGCCCTACCAGGACTAGTGGTTGAAAAATTAGACCCGGGCTTTTTACGCCGTACTTTGGCGAAAGTCCCCGGCGGCGTTGTCATTATTAGCGGTACAAATGGCAAAACTACCACGACCAAGATCGTCGTCGAGCTCCTCGAGGCGGCCGGGCTCAAGGTGTTCACCAACCGTACTGGCAGTAATTTTTCGCGCGGTGTGGCAGCTGCCTTGCTGGGTGAAATCAACCTACGTGGCCGCCTGAAAGCCGACATCGCTGTCCTAGAGCTCGACGAAGCCTGGGCAGTCAAATTTGTCAAACTGATCAAACCACGCTACAGCTTACTGCTCAATGTGATGCGGGATCAGCTTGACCGATTCGGTGAGATCGATACAGCAGCAGGATTTCTCGAAAAGATCGCGGTCGCGACAACCAAGACGGCCGTGCTCAATCGTGATGACCCACGCGTGTTCAAAATTTACGAAAAAATGCCAACTCAGCCAGTCTTCTTTGGCACAACAACCGAGCTGCTCCGGCTGATGCCGACCGATGACGCCCTACGGACCGGTGACGCCAAAGCCAATGACTTGATTCATGCTGACGTATCGCTTGAGGCGATCGAAGGCCAGAACGCCACCTTTATGATCGACCAGCAGCGCTACAGCGTGCCAATGCGGCTCAACGGTGTTTATAATCTGCTGAACGCAGCGGCCGCATTGAGTTTAGTCCGGCAGATTTTGGGCGCCAAGGCCGATACTCCACAGCTACTGCAAGCCCTGTCTCAAGTCCAGCCGGCGTTTGGCCGCGGCGAAACAATCATGCTCAATGGTACGCCAATCGAGCTTATCCTTGTCAAAAACCCGAGCGGCTTTCGCCTCAGTGTGCGGTCATTTGCCAGAGACGGTGTGTTGAATATGATCGCTATCAACGACAACTACGCCGATGGGCGCGATGTCAGTTGGCTGTGGGATGTTGAGTTTTCTCGCTTGGCATCAGTCGCCGTAGTCAGTGGTGTGCGAGCGTATGATATGGCGCTACGCCTCGGCTACGACGACATCACCCCGCAGCATATCGAACCAGACTTAGCCCATGCGCTCGCCCAGTTTGTCGCACGAGAGCCGAAGAAGCCAAAGCATATATATTGCAGCTATACCGCCATGACTACCCTCAGAAAACTATTGGCCGAACAAACCGATGTGGAGGTAATATCATGACCCTGACACTCATCCAACTGTACCCTCGGGATATGAACCTATATGGTGACTGGGGTAACACTTTGACACTCAAAAAGCGCCTGGAGTGGCGAGGCTACACGGTGACAGTTATCGATCATAATCCTGGTGATGCGACCGACTTCAGCCGTGGTGATATATTCATCGGCGGCGGCGGCCAAGATGCCGGGCAGACGATTATTCAGGACGACCTGATCGCTCACGCTGACCAGCTAGCTCGCCTCGTGACCGACGGCACACCGATGCTGCTGATTTGTGGCATGTACCAGCTATTTGGTCGGCGCTTCGTGACTAGCGACGGCACCGTCATCACTGGTGCTGGTATTTTGCCAATCGAGACTCGGGCTGGCCAAGAGCGCTTGATCGGTAATATCACCCTAAATAGCGACCAGTTTGGCCAAATCGTTGGCTACGAGAATCACAGTGGCCAAACATTCCTCGATCAGGGAGCGCAGGCCTTTGGCCGTGTCAGTCGAGGTGCCGGCAACAACACCACTGATGAGCACGAAGGCGTGAGATATCATAATGTCATCGCCACGTACCTCCATGGCCCACTGCTCCCACGTAATCCTCAGATCGCTGACTTCTTGATTCAGGCTGCCTTGGCGCGCCGTGGTATTCAGCAGCCGCTATCAACCCTCGCCATCGACCAGGTCGCTGCGGCTGCACATGACACCGCGGCGAATCGACCTCGCTAGCTTAGTGCCTTGCAAAAAAGAGCGGCCAGCCTTACTTATTTCTGACAAAGACTCGATACCGCCAATATACCCATCTATCTACTAGCTTAGCGCTGGTATTGCACAACCTTGAGTGTTCCGTAGTCAGCCGCCACCCCGACGTGGTAGCCGTAGCTCTGCCAATCAATTGTCGGTACGTCGTAATAGACATACCAGATCGTCGAAGGAAGTGCCCCGATCAGCTGCGGGTCAAGCCGAGCCGCCGTCTGCACAAGCGGTGCATAGCCGCCAGTCAGCAGTGCTTCGTCGCTTATCAAACGAACCTGGCGCTCCGGCACATAGTGCAGTAATTCCATGCCGACATACGGGTCATCTGTCACAATAGGCTGTTGGTGCTGTGTTGACAACTGGCGTGCTGCCTGCCGCATGGCTGGCCTGAGTTCGCGCTGAAAATTATAATTACCAAGTTTCGCCAAATGAGCGGTACCAGCGCACAATACCACCACCAACCCAGCAATCATCCAGCGCTGCCGTGAGGATGGGTGGCGCTGCCAAACTAAGGTCGCCGATACACCGAGTAGCAGCGCTCCACCGATCGCAACATGCGAGATATAACGCTCCACATACAATGGTGCAATCGCACTCAGTAGCAACAATACAATCACCGGTATGACAATGTAAGCCACAAGCAGCCAAAAAGATCGCCGCTCTCGCGCAGTCCTCAGTACTCGATAGCCGTCTCGAATAATTACCAACACCAGCCAAATAGCCAGCAAAGCTATCACCGATTGCCCAACCGTTAAATTCATCTTATAAATTGGCTGGTAGACTGTAGTAAAAGTGATGACACTAAAGATATTATCAAACGCCATAATCTGCGTGACCGAGGTTAGAGCCGTCCCCTCAACCTGCGTCAAAAGGACTGGCACCCACAACCCAAACAACAGTACACTCCCGCAGTAAGCCCACACCCACGGCGCTCGCCGCAGTGCGCCAAACCAGCTCACCCCGGCCTTCCGGTGCCGCAGGTCATCAACCAGTAGCCACACTGCGTGAGCCAGCCACACTAATACCATGTAGTACAGCGTCATCATGCCTGCGGTGACCAGTAGCATATAGCCACACCACCACCATGACCATCCTGGCCGCTGCCGTGCCCGCACCAAGAGGTAAGTCGCCAGAATACCTATCAGCATGGCCATGGCATACATTCTGATTTCAAACCCATAGCGCAGCATAAGGGGCGAAAGCAGCAAGAAAGGCATCACGCCCAAGGCAACCCGACGATGAAATAGCTGCTTGACTACTGCACCACCGATAATAATTGATACCCCGTAGCAGAGGATACTATACAGCCGCAGCCATCCATCATGCCACTGGCCAAGACTTCCCCACAGTTTCAGTATCATATAGTATAGCGGTGGGTGAGTGTCAACCGAGGTCAGGGCAAGTAATTGTTGCCATGACTGGCGCGCCAATCGCACTGAATAGGCTTCATCAAACCACACACTCTGCTGACTGCCGATAACCCACGCGATCAGCATCGCCAAAGCCGCCACACCGCCCACCGCTATGCGGTATAGCCGCGGCGAATCAGCGATAGTGGTGTACAGTCGGCGTATCCGCTTATTCATAATTGCAAGTTCACCAAAAAAGACCCGCCTTGGAGCGGGTGTGATATTGGACAGTTAATGGTCGGGGTGAAAGGACTCGAACCTTCGACCTCACGGTCCCAAACCGCGCGCGCTAGCCAACTGCGCCACACCCCGAAAGGAGTATACCCAAATTGTATACTCCCCTTATTCTAGCACAGCTTAATCAAAAAGTATAGCGCTACCCGGCATCAGTCTCAGGCGTTGACCGGCTCGATATCGACCGTCCGGACTTCCTTTTTGACCGGCTTATCTTGATCTGGCGCAAATGTATAAACCAAGAGCTGGCCAAACGGCATCTCAACTGTCGCCATATCATCTTCTGATAGATCATCAAGATACTTCATCAACGCTCGAATCGAATTACCGTGTGCGACCAGCAGGATATGCTGACCCGCCTGCAACTTTGGCAGTATTTGCTGCTCAAAGTACGGCACCACCCGAGCGTAGACGTCCTTAAGCGTCTCGCCGCCCGGCACCGGGTAGTCCCAGCCGCGCCGAATACCATTGAAAGCTTCTTCGCCGATCTCAGCTTTGACCTGCCATTTATTTTTGCCAGTTAGATCGCCATAATCCCGCTCATTGAGTTCAGCCGCCTGAATAGTCGACAGGTGATCAATACCACAGCCCTCTTGCAGCGCCTCAAGTGTCTGCTGCGTCCGCCTAAGGCGCGAGGTGTATGCCTGATCAAATGTCAGATCTTTCAGAAGCGCCCCGAGCCGCACGGTATCTGCTCGCCCTTTATCGGTCAGGCTGACGTCTGTCCAGCCAGTCCACTTGCCCTGCAAATTCCACTCGCTCTCGCCATGACGGCTGATGACTAATATGCCCTGCGTTGGTTGATCGTTCATAAAGACTCCTTGTGATTAGTTATTTTTTCTTGGCTGCTATCATATATATCCCGCCCAATTGCTGTCTCAAAATAGCCGGTGTGACGGTTCGCCCAGGCGACTAAAGCCCAGTGAGCTGGTACTACCCCCTGCAAAACCTCGGCTCGAGAAATCCAGCGGTAGGCATCAATCTCTGAGTCTTGCAGCTGGATACCATCTAACATCTCATCTGGGAGCGATGTCATAAAAATGAATTGATACGACAGAGTCGCCTGGCTGACTCGGCAGGCCGTCATAGCCAACCGCAGCTGCGCCGGATCAACCGCTAAGCCGACTTCTTCTGCCGTCTCACGCACCGCTGCAACGAGCGGAGTTTCGCCCGCATCAATCACTCCACCGGGGAACGACCAGTGTGTTTTATAGTTCGCCTTAACGATCAGGGCTTGCTCCTGGCTGTTTTGGATAATCACCGCCGCGCTCGACGACCGAGCGTCCAGGCTGGCAAGCCACTGCGTTTGCTGCTGATGAGTGTACCGAACCATTATTTGGCAAACTCGATAGCCCGTGTCTCACGAATCACGTTGACTTTAATCGTACCCGGATACTGCATAGTACTTTCGATCTTTGTGGCGATATCGCGAGCAAGCTTGATCGCACTCAGGTCGTCAACAGTTTGCGGCTTGACAATCACTCGGATCTCCCGGCCAGCAGAAATTGCGTAAGCCTTATCGATCCCTTCAAAGCTAGTCGCCACATTCTCTAAATCACGCATCCGCTCAGCAAAGTTCTCAGCCGATATGTTGCGAGCACCTGGCCGAGCAGCACTCGCAGCGTCAACCACTCGTACCACCAACGCCTCTGGTGTCGTCGCTTCAATATCATCATGGTGTGCCTCAATAGCATGGGCGATCCGCTCGTCCATACCATACTTACGAGCTAGCTCTGCGCCAATATGATGGTGCTTACCTTCGATCTTATGCGTCACTGACTTGCCAACATCATGGAGCAAGGTGGCAATCTTGCTGATGCGGCTATCTGCGCCGACTTCTTCAGCGATCATCCCGGCCATTTGCGCCATTTCGGTCGAGTGCTTCAGCACATTCTGGCCGTAGCTGGTGCGAAACTTCAGCTCACCGAGCAGGCGCAGCATCTCCTTCGGAATACCCACCACTCCTGCCTCGCGCATCGCATCTTCGCCAGCCTGTTTGACCTCTTTGTCGATCTGCTTCTTTGCCTTGGCTACCACTTCTTCGATCCGGGCTGGGTGAATCCGGCCATCCTTCATCAACATTTCCAAACTCAGCCGCGCTACCTGCCGGCGAATCGGATCAAAGCTACTAAGCACAATCATCCCTGGCGTATCATCGACCAATATATCGACACCGGTCTCTCGCTGTAGTGCCTGAATATTACGGCCTTCTTTACCAATAATTCGGCCTTTCATCTCATCATCAGTCAGTTTGACCGCGGTCACTGTCCGCTCTGCCGTCACCTCACTACTCATCCGCTCCATAGCCGTCAGCAAGATGGTTTGGGCCCGCTCTTCGGCATCATCCATTGCCTCATGCTGTAATTTTGACACAAGACTTGTCAGGTCATTACGAATGTCGCGCTCGGTCATTTTGAGCAACTTATCAGCGGCATCCTGCTTGGTTAAGTGGGCGATTTTTTCTAGCTTCTCTTGCTGGCGGGCCCGAATTGTACGAATCTCATTTTTGAGATCTTCGACTTCATCCTCTTGGTTACGAAGCTTTTCTGACCGCTTATCGAGCTCATCAAGCTTATTGTCCAACGCTCGCTCACGCTCAGCCAGGCGATTCTCAGTCTTTTGCCACTCACGGCGACGCTCGTTTTCGATTTTAAGCGCTTGGTCTTTGGCTTTGAGGACGATATCGCCAGCTTTCGCCTTGGCTGCCGCCAGGTCACGCTCGATCTGACTCTTCCCTTTGACCTGCTGCGCCCGCTGATATCCCAGTAATCCACCAACGCCAAGGCAACTGCCAATAATAGCAGCAATAATGTATTCCATACGTATTCCTTTCTTCTCTATCAGCTGCCCTGGGTATCCGCCCCAGGTAATACTATCAACAGCTAATATTGTTCACACTTGTACAATCTAGGCGACTCAACTGCAACACAAAATCGCCTGCTTTAATTATACATTGTTTTTGGCAGGCGAGGCAATTATTGTGTCGGATTTATTTTTTCTTTTGCTGCTCGACCAGCTTGTCAACTCGCTGCTGATGAGTGGTCAGCTGGAATGTATCGGATGGGTGCTCTTTATTCCAAGTCTTGATCGTTTCATCATCACAAGGGCGCAGCTGTTGTTTGTAGCAGAACTGCAGCTTCTCTAAATTGTATTTTTGATCCGATAGGGCCACTCTCTGCTGCCACACCTGCCGATCTAGCAACAGGGTTGTCACGAGCGAAATAGATATAACCGCAGCGATAATCAGAATCGCTGTGAGGTGTTTCCAGGTGAGAGCCGTCATCTTCTTTTTCATAATTAGATAATATACTTGAGCAGCCAGTATGTCAAATTTACTACTTACGCGGGCGGGTAATCCGAGCGTCTGCCCCGTAGACCGGTAAGACAATGTGGTCGGTTTCACCGCGGGCCAAGCGAGCAAGGCAGCGCGCCTGCCACTCTGCACCGACCTCACCAACGATCGGGATGTGCTGCTCGGCCGCGATAGTATTGGCGACTGTCAGGCCAATCCGCAGACCTGTAAAGCTACCAGGCCCACGCATCACCCCAATTGCCCTTATGTGCTGGATGTCACCAGTGTTTTGTTGTAAAAAAGACAATATACCGTGAGCCAGAGACCGATCAGCATGCCATGTCACCTGCCGCTGCGCCTTTCCTTCGACCATCGTCAATACACAAACCGGTGTTGAGGTATCGAGTAGTACAATCACGCTAGATTCTCTTCGATAGTCTGCTGCAGTGCCCGCGACATCGGACCCCCTGCAATCAAGGTTACTTGCCGTTCGGTTTCAGCCGGTGACACAATCTGGACCTGTAGCCGATCGTCTGGCAGCACATCCATCACCGCGTCAGCCCACTCGACCACTGTCACAATCTCAGGCCGAGACAATACTTCTGCCAGCTCTTCGCGCATAATACCTGCCTGATGCAGCCGATAGAAATCATAATGCACCAACCGAAGTCCGCTCGGCGATGTGTATGAACGCGAAATAGTAAATGTGGGGCTTTGGATCGGCTCAGTAATCGCGAGCCCCTCGGCAATCCCCTTGGTGAGGGTTGTCTTACCAGCCCCGACATCACCGAGTAGCTCGATCACCTCGCCCCCCCGAACAGACCGGCCAATTGCCTGGCCAAAATGCTTCATACCAGTCTCACTTCGTATAATCACTCTTCTAGTATAGCATGTTGGCTTTTGGAAACACTTGTTCTATACTAAGCGTAAGTATTATGCGGATTTCTGATAGCACGATTGAAAAGATCATGCGCCAGGGTGGGGTCGTCACAGATTCACAGCTGGCTGCCTTGAAAATGGAGGCCGAGCGGAGCCATCGCTCACTCCAGACCGTCATCTTAGACGAAAAAGTTCTCAGCGAAGTGCAGCTTGGTCAGCAGATTGGGAACTATATCCATGTACCCTTCGTGACGATTGAGCCAAAAGATATCCCAGACGACGTGCTGAAGCGAATCCCTGAACATATCGCCCGCCAATACAATGTGGTGCTGTTTGCGGTCGACGACAATGGCGTACTGAGCCTGGCTATGGAAGATCCAGATGATGTCCAGGCACTTAATTTTATCCAAAAAGAGATCGGCTACAATATCAAGGTCTTTTTGGCTACCAAGGATAATATCCTTGACTGCCTAGAGAATTATCGTGGCAACATCACCGACGAACTCGATGAAGTGGTTTCGATTCAGAGTAGTGCCGAAACCGATAATCAGAACGTCTCAGAAGAAGAAATCTCAGAAAATTCGCCGATCGCTCAGACGGTCAATCTGCTCTTGGAGTATGCGATCAAATCCGGCGCCTCTGACATCCACATTGAGCCACGCGAAGAATTTGTCCAGGTCCGATACCGAATCGACGGCGTGCTCAAAGAGGTCAACAAGCTACCCCACAATGTCCAGGGCGCGCTGGTCAGTCGTATCAAGATTTTGTCAAACCTGAAGATTGATGAGCGGCGTGTACCCCAGGATGGGCGCTTCAAAATCAAAGTTTCAGGCAAGCAATACGCTCTACGGGTCTCTACCCTGCCGATCGCTGACGGCGAGAAAGTGGTCATGCGTATTTTGGACGAGTCAAATCAAGCCGTGGCGCTTGACCAACTGGGATACTGGGGGCTATCACTAGCAACGATCAAGAGCGCCATGGCTCAACCAAATGGGATGATTTTGGTGACTGGGCCGACCGGTTCTGGTAAATCGACCAGCCTGTTTAGCGTGCTGTCCGAACTCAATACGCCAGATGTCAATATCTCAACTATCGAGGATCCAGTCGAGTATAAAATCCCCGGCGTGAATCAAACCCAGACCAACGCCAAAGCCGGCATGACTTTTGCCTCTGGGCTACGAGCATTACTTCGCCAAGATCCAAACATTATTATGGTCGGCGAGATTCGTGACGGCGAAACCGCTAACCTGGGTGTCCAAGCCGCACTCACCGGGCACTTGGTGTTTTCGACACTGCACACGAATAATGCAGCGACATGTCTCCCGCGACTGCTAGACATGGGGATTGAGCCGTTTTTGATCGCCTCGACGGTCAAGGCGGTGATCGGCCAGCGGCTAGTCCGGCGCCTCTGTATGAACTGCCGGCAAAGCTACGTACCAAACACCGAAGAGCTCACGTACATTGCCCAAATGTTTAACCTCACACAGGGGTCGATGGAGCGATTGCATCAACTCGAGCTCCAGGCAGCCAGTGAAAAGATTGGTGGCGACACACCACTCGGCTCGACTGAACGAACTATTCAAGCACTTTGGCGCCCCAACCCGGAAGGCTGCGACGAGTGCGGCCACAATGGATTCAAGGGGCGTGTCGGGATCTACGAGGTGCTCGGCATATCGATCCCCATCCAAAAGATGATCACCGCCAACGCCACCAGCAATGATATCCAAGAGCAGGCTATCTCCGAGGGGATGGTCACCATGCAGACAGACGGCTTTATCAAATCATTACGAGGAATCACCACTATTGATGAAATCTTACGAGCAACGAGGGAGCAATAATTATGACAAAGTTTACATTCATCGCTATCCGGGCCAACGGCGATACCCTGAATTCAGAGCTAGAGGCCAGTAGCCGCGGCGCCGCGATTCAGGCGATTCAAGCTCAAAACCTCAAGCTGATCGACCTCAAAGAGGCGGCAGCTGAGAAGAAAGGATTTTCCTTTGGCAAGAAAAAAACTATCAATGCCGACGAGCTGGTCGGTTTCACCAGGCAGCTTAGCGCTATGGTCTCGGCCGGCGTACCGATTCTGCGCTCACTCAACTCGATGGCCGAGCACGCTGAGAGTGCTCATTTCAAGGAGGTCCTTAATGGCGTGGCCAAAGATATCGAGGGCGGGACGTCGTTTGCCGATGCCCTCTCAAAATACCCAGAGGCTTTTGGCGATGTCTATGTCAATATGGTCCGAGCCGGTGAGACTGGGGGTATTTTAGACGATATCCTCAAGCGGCTAGCGCTCCAGCAAGAAAAAAATAACTCCATCAAAAAGAAGATCAAAAGCGCCATGACTTACCCAACTGTGCTGATCATCATCACTATCGGTGCCTTTTTTGGCTTGATGATCTTTGTCCTGCCGATGATCGGCAGGACGATCAAAGATCTCGCCGGTGAGAACGCCGAACTACCAGCTTTGACCAGCACCATGATGGCAATCAGCCAGTTTATGGTGAACTTTTGGTATATTATCATCCCCCTGCTTGTCGGTGGAGTATGGCTAGTGCTACGCTACATCAAGACGCCGGTCGGCAAGAAAAAGTTCCACCGTTTCCTCATCAAGGCGCCGATTGTCAGCAAGATTATCAAAAAAGTGGCTGTGGCTCGATTCACCCGGACCTTCTCGGCATTGATCGGCGCTGGCGTGTCAGTCCTCGAAGCTCTTGACGTGACCGCTCGAGCGGTCGGCAATACTGTATACGAAGAGTCGCTGCTGAGTGCCTCAAAACGAGTGAAAAACGGTGAGGTCCTCTCCAAAATCATCAATGAAGACGGTAATCTCTACCCGCCAATCGTCGGTCAGATGCTCGCTGTCGGCGAGGAAACCGGCCAGACTGACCAGGTGTTGGTCAAGGTGGCTGATTTTTATGAAGAAGAAGTCGACGCTGCGATCGAGGGTATCAGCTCGACGATCGAGCCAATCATGATCGTCTTCATGGGCGGGATGGTTGGGCTTATCGCCGCCAGCGTGATGATGCCGATCACCGGCCTGGCAAATCAAATTAAAGGCTAGTATTTTAAAACGGTTATGCTATACTGAAACAAAAGGAACGTGTGAGTAAATTATTGTGGCAAGTATTTTTTATAAAAATAAGCCAATTATTGGCCTCGACATCAGCAAAACCAGTTTGCGAGTCATGTCAGTTGATATGAACAAGATGCTGGTGCATGGCTACGGTTCGATCGAGCTCGACCCTGCCAAAACAGCTGACGAAACCGATGAGGGCGCTGAATACCTACGCAACAAAATGAATGAGCTTTTCAATAAACACATCATCGGTAAGCTCAGCAGCGACCGGGTAGTACTCGGTATTCCGACTGCTCGGACATACGCCCGGACCTTTTCTTTGCCGGCTGAGCAAGAAAGTAATATCAAGGATGCCGTCAATCTAGAAACCGAGCAATATATCCCGATGCCACTTTCTACCCTCTACGTGGATTATCAGATCATCAAGCGAACCAAAAAAGAGCTGACCGTCCTGACCTGTGCAGTACCACAGAAAATTATCGATGATACGATCATGACAGCTCGGCAATGCGGCCTAGATGTGGCGATGATCGAGCCTGGCATGAACGCGGTGGCGCGGCTCCTTGAACGGACAGGCGAAGGCGGTGTGGCGATGATCGTGGTCGACATTGGCCCAGCTAGCACAGATATTGCCATCCTCGATGGCGGCATCCGAGTGACCGGTGGCCTCAATATAGGCGGCAATACGCTGACTCTAGATATTGCCAAAAAGTTAAATATTCCTCTCGAAACAGCACATCAGCTCAAGGTCCTGAACGGCCTAAGCGCAGGGCCACGCCAAGAAAAAATCACCGCCGCACTGACGCCAAGCCTCAGCCGGATCACCAATGAGGTACAGAAAGTTTTGCGCTATTATGCCGATCGGTTCCCCGATGAATCGACTATCAAGCAAGCAGTGATCGTCGGCAGCGGCAGTAGTATCCCTAGCCTTGGCGATTTCTTTACCAGTGAGCTCGGCATACCATCTCGCCTGGCGATTCCTTGGCAAGCAATTAACTTCGGCAATCTCGTGCCGCCAACAAAGCAGCTACGGCCCCGCTTCATGACCGCAGCCGGCTTGGCGCTAGTCAGGCCAGAGGAGATTTGGCTATGATTAACTTATTACCACCGCAAGAAAAACGACAAATCGTTGCTGGCCAGACCAACGTCATTTTGATGAGGTACTGTGTAATTTCGCTAATGCTCGCGGGGCTATTGATCCTCGTCACTGGTGGCGTATATATCATCATGATGAACACAAAAGCCCGCGCTGAAGAAGCGATCGCCCTGGGTAACCAAAAAACCGCGCAGTATGCCACCGTGCAGCAAGAGGCTACCGAATTTGCCAACAATCTTTCCACCGCCAAGACCATCCTCGGCAAGGAGGTCGCCTATTCAAAAGTCGCTGTCAAAATCGCCCAGGCGTTGCCGTCTGGCATCGTCTTGCAGTCGCTCAGCCTTGACGCCAAAACATTTGGCACCCCTACCACTCTCAATGCAAAAGGCAAAAACTACGCTGATGCGCTCCGCCTCAAGACCAGCTTAGAAAACTCTGGCCTCTTTTCTAACGTCAATCTCGCCTCGGTCACCATGGCCAGCGACGGCGCCAAAAGTGGCTATCCCACAGCGATTATCATGAATGTCACAATCAAACCAGAGGTAGCAAAAAAATGAGCGAACAAGATACCCCAACAGAACGGCCAACCCTTAACTCAGCCACCACCGTCCGGATCGGCCTTTTCGTGATGCTTGTTCTGATCCTCCTGGCAATGGCCGGCGGCTGCTACCTGGCCTATACATTCTTAGAAAAAACTGCTCGCGAGGTAGCACAGATCCAAACAAAGGCTCAATCAGTCACCGCCCAGGTCGACAATCTTGTCCGGCTCGAAGGCCAGCTCAAACACTACAAGAACGATGTCAAGAAAGCCCAGCAGATCGTCGCTGAGTCAAAAAGCTACCACTACCAAAACCAAATCATCAACGATCTCACCAATTATGCGAGTCAAGCAGGCGTGCCGATCGCATCCTTCAACTTCCAAGACAAAGCCGCTGCGTCATCAAAGACAGCCAGCGCAAATGCCAAAAATAACGCTAATACCAATAGCGGCCTAAAGAGCACGCAAATATCTGTACAGCTCGGAGCGCATGTCGAATATGTCAAACTACTCAGGTTTCTTCACCTGATTGAGCAAAATCTCACCCGTATGCAGATCGCTGGTATATCGCTGACCAGTGGTGAACAAGCCGGGACAGTCGGCGCCCAAGCAATTGATTTGGAGGTGTATGTCAAATGAAAAACTCTATCTCTCTCGCCCAAGTCGGCCACAGTATCGCTCGCTTCTTCCACCGCTATCATGTCGTCTTGTATTCTTTGACCATCGTGATCGGCGTCTCGATCGCTGTCTTCTTCCTTAACAATCTCATCAGTTTATCAAACACGACCGACAGTAACGCAGCACCAAAACTCCTGCAGTTCGACGCAACCACCATCAAGCAGATAAACAAATTCACCACCAGCGATAAGAGCGACGCCTCGTTCTCACTGCCTGCCGGCCGCGTCAATCCATTTGTCGAATAGCGCAAAACCAGGTATACTCAGTTTATGCTTACTATTGCTGATCGTTTTCTTGGTATGCCAGTGATGAGCCTCCAAACCGGCGCAGAATTGGCGCGAACTGTCCGCGAGGTGATTGATCCGCGTGACTTAACTATTATCGCCTACGAGCTGGCCGGGCCAATGCTCGACCAAACCCCGAGCCTACTACGGGTCGCCGATATCCGTGAGATAGGTTCACTCGGCATGATCGTCGATTCAGTGGATGAGCTGATCAGCCCGAGCGATGTCATCAAGATCCAGCAGGTATATAATTACCAATTTACCCTACTCGATAAAATAGTTGTCGATGAGGCGAATCACAAACTAGGCAAGGTGACCGGCTACACGCTGCAGGCCGGCAACTTTGTTATCCAACAGCTGGTTGTCCGGCGCCCTTTCTTGAAGAGTTTTAATGACACTGAGTTGCTGGTGCACCGCTCGCAAATCAGCAAGGTGACTGATGATCTGATCACTGTCAGAGCCGCCAGCATCACCCAACCGCAAAAAGCCCACCAGCGACCAGCCGATATCCTGCCGGCCTACGATAATCCATTCCGCAAGCGGCCACAGCCTGACTCGATCGACAATAAATAAATAGGCTAGGCCTGCAAGGCCTCTTGGATTGCCTCGTACGAGAACCCCTGTCGCGTCAAATATGCCACGAATTTCTGGTGGTTACCCACATATCTATGGCGTTTTTTGGCGATAATTTTTTGCAGCTCCTCTGCGTCAGAGCGAATATTCTCAGCGATCAAACGGTCAATCAGCTGGCGCTCAATGCCTTTTTGCACCAGCTCCAGTCGCAGTCGCCGCACACTAGCTCCCTTCTGAACAAAGCGGTGTTCAAGCCAAAAACGAGCAAACTTTTCGTCGTCGAGGTACCGTTTCTCTTGCAGACGTTGGAGTACCCGAGGGGCAATATCTGGGTTGAGAGCTGGTCGCTCAATCACTTTGCCAGTTTTGGTGCGCCGTTTTGTGGGCCGAGTTTTGCGCCAAAGATAATCGCGAAGTTCACTGACCGACCGCGGCCGTATCATGCAGTACTCTACCGCCCGAGTGTATAGTATGCCAAACTGACTTTCATCCTCGAGCGCAGCCAACTCTGCTTCAGTATACTCACGACCAACTTTTATGCCGAGCTCGCCCACCTGAAACACGTCAAGACTGACACGGTACGCCCCATCAACACTGATATTGACGCGGTGTTTGTTGTGTGCCTGGAGGGTGATATCGGTAATTTTCATCTACGGATAATCTCCTTGGTTTAAAGCGGAAATAGCCTACCTGTATCGTCTATGCCCAGAGGTGGCTGGCAACGCTGCTGCCAATCCGGGCTCGCCAACTCTGGGATAAGCGGCGCGGCATATTGCTCGATAAACCGCTGCCGCACCGTCTCCACTAAGTTGAGCCCCTGGAGGGTGATTGTCTCAAACGGCCGCCACGCATCACCGTCTGGTAGGTGGAGCAGCGCAATTTGCACCTTTTGTTCATGCCAGAACACATCAATGACTTGAAAATGAGCACTTGGCTTCGCCACATACAGCCCCCAGTGCGCGTTATCAAACTGCGCCATATTAGCCATATGATTGGATACGATCAAATAACGACAGCGCTGACCCAAGCCACCAATTCGCGACGAGGCATCAGTGAAGCCACGCTCGCAAATGATCATCCCAGGGCGATACTGCTGAATCAGCTGATCAGATAAATCAACGTCTCGTACAAACATCCTGAGGTCAGCAAGTGTCTGGGTGATGAGCTGTTTCACTTCTTCCATAGGCAAGTTGAAGCAAGCCGGCGAGGCTATTACACCCCTCCTTCTCGGTCCTCCTGGAGAAGCTGACGAACCTTCTGGTCGATCTCAGCCAACGTTTCCGGGTGTGCTTTGAGGTAGTCTTTGGTTTTATCGCGGCCCTGGCCGATTGTCTCACCACCATATTTATAAAAGGCACCAGACTTGTCGACCACGCCATGCTGAGCTGCCAGGTCGAGGATATCACCAGTCGTAGAGATCCCCTCGTTGTACATAATATCGAACTCAGCAGTCCGGAATGGCGGCGCGATCTTGTTTTTGACAACCTTCACCCTGGTGCGGTTGCCGCGAATATCATCACCGACTTTGATCTGGCCAATCCGACGAATATCGACGCGCTGTGACGCATAAAACTTCAAGGCATTGCCGCCAGTTGTTGTTTCGGGATTACCAAACATCACACCAATTTTCATACGAATCTGGTTGATAAAGATGACCGTCGCTTTACTCTTGTTGATAATTCCGGTCAGCTTACGCAGGGCCTGGCTCATGAGCCGTGCCTGCAACCCGACGTGCGAGTCACCCATATCGCCATCGATCTCAGCTTGTGGTGTCAATGCCGCTACCGAGTCGACGACAATCAAATCAACCGCATTCGAGCGAACCAGTGTTTCGGTAATTTCAAGCGCCTGCTCGCCATTATCTGGCTGCGCGATCAACAGGTTGGTCGTATCCACACCGAGCTTTTTCGCATAAGCAGGGTCAAGCGCGTGTTCAGCATCGACGAAAGCAGCAGTGCCGCCCTGCTTTTGAATCTCGGCAATCGCGTGCAGCGTCAACGTCGTCTTACCGCTCGACTCAGGGCCATAGATTTCAACAATCCGCCCCTTTGGATAGCCGCCGCCCAGCGCCAGATCAAGACTCAGTGAGCCAGATGGAATCACCGCCACATCAGCGTGATGAAATTCCCCAAGCTTCATAATCGCCCCGTCACCAAATTGCTTGGTGATTTGATCCATTGCCAAACCCAGTGCCTTCAGTTTGCCGTCATCAGCCGGACTTACCGTATGCCCACCTTTTTTCGCTACATTGTCAGCTTTCGCCATACTACCTCCTCTGTTACTTCCTTATTATACCGTTGCTTGATAAAATTTGCTATAATCGAGTTATGAGAAAACAATCTGGATTCACTGTTATCGAAGTTATCATTGCCATCGTGTTTCTTGGTATTGCTGCCGCGGTGTCACTGGCACAACTGACAAAGCTACAGAACGAATCTCACAACAAGGCGAAGCGAACTGCTATCAACGCTATATACTACAGTCTCGAAGAAGATTTTTATAAGAGGAATCACTACTACCCAGAAAAGATTGATGACAACACCCTACCAACCATGGACAAAGCACTTCTCACCGACCCAGCCGGCAAGAAACTGGGCGATATTGCAAGTAGCTACCGCTATGAGCCGACCAACTGTCACGATCAAAAATGCCGCTCGTACACTCTCCGTGCGACACTGACCGACGAAGCTGAGTTCACCAAGAAAAGCCGCCACAACTAAAGCCACATACTCACGCGCTCGCTCTCGCATATTCCTTATCAGCTTACACTCGGCCGCTGAATACTAGATTTACACTATGGTAATTATAGATTGACACCTACACTCAGATCTGTAGAGCCAAAGATGATAGATAATTTAATTATACACCCCTGTCACTGTATCGTTGTAGCGAACAGGGCGGCCGTTTTTGAAATCCTCGATTGCATTATTGAGGATAGCAATCTGCCGCTTCGGCTGAGTCACCCAACGAAATGTGTAGGTAGTTTCCTCACCCTCGGTGCTGAGGCGAATTGTCCCATAATTAAACAGCATCTGCATAATACCAGTCTGGCGGAAGCTGGCGTCCTCGATACTCCCCAAACTGACTGTCTGCTCGTGGCGAGAGAACAGGCTCTCCTGAATCTCTTGTATAACACTTTCATTAGTCATAAAGAACTGGTTCTGTAAGTACACCCATAGTACAGCCGCACCGCCCAAAAATACCAAAAAGATCAAAATAAGCGCCATACCAAACAGCGCTGCCGGTTCTGGCGCCAAGGCTGCCACCGCCATAGATGAGTAAATCGAGGGGTAGATCGCCACAAAGCCCAAAATCGCTACCACCAATAGCCCAGTAATGGCGACCGGCACGATCATCCCGATCGGGTGCCGTTTAATATCCAAAATAACATACTCTGCCTCACTCAGATTAAGCTGTGGGTAATCGCGGACGGATTCTTCATGTTTGCGGCGAAGCTCGTCGCTGACGGTGAACTGCTGTGGTTCGACTGGGCGAGTCGTATGGATGACATTTGGCTCATTGGCATACTGACTGCGAATTTGCGGATTAAAATTCTGACCATCAACCGAGCTTGGTCGAGTAGTCACATGTGACTGTGGCATCTGACTCACCGTTTCGGGGGTGATAGTCGGTGCAGTATTCATCTGCGGTGGATGGTGATACAACGGTCGCCCATCAGCGTCGTACGCAACTGGTTGCGGCGTGGTGTCTGACTGCGAATTTTGTGGGTTCATGGTTGTTATTATAGCACATTTTGCCGCCATACCTAACGAGAGCGCTGTAAGTGGCGTTTTGCCCTGTCGGTTATTCGACGCCCCCGAGGTGTCCGCTCGACAAAACCAATCTGCAAGAGGTACGGCTCATAAAAATCTTCGATGGTCGTCGCCTCATCGCCGGTCAAGGCAGCGATGGTCGTCAAGCCAACTGGGTTATCGCCGTAGTGCCCCAAGATAGCCTCGAGCAAATTTCTATCTGCCGGGTCAAGCCCTAATTCATCAACCTCAAGTAGTGTCAGGGCTTTTGTTGTCGTTTCTACATCAATAATACCATCGCCATTGACATCAGCATAGTCGCGCACCCGCCGTAGCAGCCGATTGGCGATCCGCGGTGTCAGCCGCGCCCGTGTCGACAGCACCTCGGCAGCGGCCGGTTGAATACGTGTGTCCAAAATAGTCGCCGCCCGAGTAATGATCTGAGAAATCTGTGCTGGCGTATAAAATTCGAGTCGAAATATATGACCAAACCGGTCACGCAGCGGCGCCGCCAAACTACCAGTCCGGGTGGTCGCACCAATGACAGTGAAGCGCGGCAGTTCGAGCCGCACACTACGAGCGGCCGGCCCTTTACCGATGACGATGTCGAGTTTGAAGTCTTCCATCGCCGAATAGAGAATCTCCTCGACAGATCGCCCCAGACGGTGGATCTCATCAATAAACAAGATATCGCCATCATTGAGGTTAGTGACGATAGATGCGAGATCAGCGGCCTTTTCGATGGCTGGGCCACTCGTCACTCGCAAGCCAGCCCCCATCTCGTTGGCGATCACTGTCGCCATAGTGGTTTTGCCCAGCCCCGGAGGGCCATATAGCAAGACGTGGTCGATCGGCTCGCCCCGTTTTTTGGCAGCAGCAATAGCCAGCTTGAGGTTTTTCTTTAGCCGCTCTTGCCCAATATATTCACCAAGCCGCTGAGGTCGCAGGCTCACTTCGATCCGCTGCTCATCGTGATCGTCATGCACACTGGTGTCAACTATTCGTTCGATCGCCATATCTGTTTTATTATAACCAGCCAGACTGGTTTAGGCAAAGCAGCTCTACAGGTAATGGCGGAGTGCCACCAGTATCTTGGCAAACACCGCGTCGTCGACCTCATGGCGACCACTCTCTAGGTGGCGCGGCCATTTTGGATCAGCAAACTCCTCGCCAGCAAACTTTACTACTTCATTGACATAGCGCGGATACAGATGCCAGTGAACATGCGGTGACTCACCAGCCTTTACCGCATTATTCATCAGGCACTCCCAGTTGCAGACATCAGCACCAAATGCTTGTTTCTCAGCCTGCTCCATCCGACTGATCACTTGGTGAAGCTCTTGCCAGTCAGCTCCGTCCAGCTCAGATAGCGCTGATTTATGCTGGCGCAGAGTGACAAACCCTTTGCCAAGATACAGCTGGTTACGATCTATCACCACCAGCCAACGCGCGGTTTGCAGCACGACGCTGTCATCATCGCCAGCCACTTGCTGCCCTACCAGTGAGCAAATTTGACAATTTTCCATCAGACCTCCTTGACACCAGCGCAGCTATGCATCACCAAGCGACGGCCGCGCGCTCCTTATTTCTTGTGTTTATTATACCATAATTACTGCTTAAGCGCCAGGGTGACCCGCTCAGCTGTCGGTAGGGTTGGGTCGATCGATTCAAGCGCCTTTGTCGCATCTGCCAGAGTATAGCCAAGAGCGATCAGCGCCTCTCGCGCATCGTCATCAGTTGCCATTGTCTCTGGCGCGGCGTGCGCCGGCGTACCCAGCCTGGTGTACTGTGTCGGCAGGCCAACCTTGTCTCTGAGATCAACCACTACTCGCTCGGCAGTTTTTTTGCCAACCCCTGCTGCCTGCTGGACAAACGCCACGTCAGCGCTAGCGATAGCACTACGCACCTGCTCTGCCTCGCCAAGGCTCAAGACAGCCAGCGCCGCCTTGGGGCCAACCCCCTGAACTGTGATAAGCAGTTCAAACAACTTCTTTGCCGCCAAGCTCGAAAAGCCAAACAGCTCTTCTGCCTGCTCACGTACATGGTGGTAGGTATAAAAGGTCACTCGGCTCCCGAGGCTGACTTTATCAGCATCTCCCGTACTAAGCTGCACCTCGTAGCCGACACCACCAACATCCACCACAATGACCTGATGAAATTTCTCTGTGACCTCACCGGCGACATGGGCAATCATGACTTAGTTTGTCCGGCTCCGATTTGTATCACCACGAGGCAACGACGGTGTCACCGGTAGCGTCGGGTTATTACCGGTATTGCCACTCGATGAATCACCATCATTGTCGCCACCAGTATTACCATTATCATCACCGCCTACATTGTTATTTTTACGACAGTTGGCCGTGTTGCGCGAGTACTTGCTCGAATCAAACTGATCTTCAGGGATGGTAATAACACTACGAGATGAGAGGTCACAGACTTTGATTTGCTTCGTCTCTTTTTGTTTACAGTTGTTGGTATCCTTGGAGTACTTCGATTCGTCAAAGTCATCCTCATAGATCGACTCTATCTTCTTTTCGCTCAGGTTACAGACTTGAATCTTGCTCTTTTGTTGGTTACAACGCTCTGTCGGCAAAGCAGCGCTCAAGAAGTACTCTTTGTAGACCCCAGCACTCGACGAATCTGCTAAACCACCGTTGCTGCGACAGACATTTCGCTCGGTCACCTCGCTCGGTGGCGTAAAGCCAGTATTTGACTGGCCAGATAGTAGCTGGGTCATCGCCCCCCGCCAAATCGGTGCCGCGACATCGGACCCACCGCTGTTCATCACCGCGTTGTTATTATTGCCAACCCAGACGCCAACCGCATATTGCTGTGTATAGCCGATTGTCCAGGCATCACGATTATCGTTTGTGGTACCAGTCTTAACTGCGACTGTCTTGCCGGGAATAGTCAAGCTAGAGCCAAACATACCAGACCGGGCAGCATTGTCTGATAAGATGCTCGAAATCAGATAAGCTCCTCCGGCACTAATCGCCTGGCGAGTTGTTGCCCGTTGCCAGTGCATGTTCTTGTTGTATTTATCTTTCACCTCAGTAATAAAATTGAGTGAAGTTGACTGCACCCCATTATTGGCAAAGGCAGCGTATGCATTCGTCATCTCAGTCAAGCGGGCCTCTGCCGAACCAAGTGCCAGCGACAAGCCATAGTTTTTGCTTTCATCAAGCGATGTCAGGCCCAACTTACGCGCACCTTCGATCGAGCGATTGATCCCATATTTCTTCATCACCAAGACACTCGGGATATTAAGCGACCAGCTCAGCGCCTTGCGAGTCGACACATTGCCATACCAGCGGCGAAGCGCGTTATGCGGGGTGTAGCCATTAAAGTCAGTCTGTTTATCTTCAAATATAGTCGCCGGAGTGATGACACCGTCGGCCAGCGCCTGCGAATAATAAATCGGCTTAAACGTCGAACCTGGCTGGCGCAGGGCAGTCGCCATATTCACCTTACCCCACTCAGCATTTTTGTAATCAGCACTCCCGACCAACGCCCGGACTTCCCCACTACTTGGATCGATCACAATACCACTAGCATTCGTACCGCCTAATCGATTAATTGATTTCATTTGTTTGGTGATGTTTTGCTCGAGAATCCGCTGGGCATCTGCATTCAGCGATGTCTTGACCCGATAGCCAGCTCGCATCACCTTATCGTAGCTACCATTCGCGCCACCGTATTTCTTTTTCAATTGCTCGATCACCATCTGGGCAAAATGCGGCGCCTCTGAGTTGGTCTGCTCGGCACCACCTCCGGCATACGATAGCGTCTGAGCAGCCGCCTCCTTCTGCTGGTCAGCGGTGATATATTTTTCTTGAACCATGCGGCCCAGCACTATTTTCTGCCGCCGCTTTGCCAGCTCAGCACTACCACTAATCGGTGAATAGTCACTCGGTGCTGGCAGCAAACCGACCAGCATACTACTCTCAGCCAATGTCAAATCTTTGGCAGATTTACCGAAGTAAACCTTGGCCGCCTCGCCAATACCAAAGGCATTCTCACCAAAGTAGACTGAGTTGAGATACATTGTCAAGATCTGCTCTTTGGTATAATTCTGCTCAACTGCAATCGCCATGAAAAGCTCTTGGTATTTGCGCATAAATGTCTGTTCGCTGGTCAGCAGCGTGTTTTTGACGAGCTGCTGCGTCAGGGTCGAGCCACCACCATGGCGAGTCACTGCGGCGCGCAAGATACTCACCGGATTGAAACCGCTGTGCTTATAGAAATCCTTATCTTCGCTGGCAAGCAGTGCATGCTGCATGTCCTTGGAAATCTCACTGAGCTGCACTAGCTGTCGGCGCTCAGCATTACCGACGCTATAGATAGTCTTACCGGCAGCATCAGTCAAGACGATACCGGTATTGTTGCGGTTCATCAAGCGTTCTTGATCGCCGATATCACGTGCATAATAAAAATAACTCAAAATCGGAACCGTGATCAAAACGGCCAAAATTGGCAGCAAAATAACCATAGCCTTCTTTGGTCGGCTAAGTCGCCAAAACCACAAAAAATGCTTGTGCTGGCGTGGTGGCCGTTTCGTCGACTTGACTTGCCCAAGATTTGCGTAGCGACCCAGCCGAGCTGGCTGCTTGTTGCGGTCAGACATCTTCATCATACCCTTAATTATACCATGATTAAGCCAGCTGGCGGCGAAATCAACGTCAAGATAGCCGCATCATATAGGCATGTGTCATGGCCGCCGCCAAAGCGTCGGCACAGTCGTCCGGTTTTGGTGCTTCGTGGAGGCCAAGCTGAAGACGAACCATTTCTTGGACCTGTTTTTTGTCGGCCTTCCCGTACCCAGTCAGCGTCTGTTTGATCTGTAATGGCGTATACTCGGCGATCGGCAGACCCGCCTTGCGGCCAGTCAGCATCGCGACCCCGCGTGCATGCGCCACACTCATGGCAGTTGTCACATTACGGGCAAAAAACAGCTTTTCAATTGACATGACAGTCGGCGTTGTCTCAGTGATTATCTCGCTCAGACTATCAAAAATATCCTCTAGCCGCTCATCGAGCGGAGTATGGGCGGGTGTTTTTATCACCCCTGCAGTGACCAGTCGAAAGGTTGTCTGCTGGCTATCGATCACCCCAAACCCCAGGATGCCAGTACCTGGATCAATGCCGATAATTCTCATGCTGGGTATTATAGCTTATTTGCCACGAGAGATGAATCGCTGTTTGATCCGACGGCCACACTGTGTAAGCTCCCAGCGCCACTGCCATACTGCAGCCGCCGCCAGCAAAGCGATGACCCCGCCGCACACCCACCAGCCCCAGGTGTGGCCAGTAGTCTGCGTGACCTGCTCTGGCGCGAAGGCAGCCTTCGAGGTGGTCGCCAGCTTGACCTTGCGGCACCGCTTGGTTTTTGGATTACGCTCAAAGCCCTCAGCACACTGCTTCAAGACGGCGTCATCAGCAGCGATCTTTTTGCAGCGGCCAGTCTTGGGGTTGCGGAACTGATCCTCGGCACATGGTTTTTGCAGCTTCGCCTTGGCGGCACCAGCGATTGAACGGCAGCGACCAGTCGCTTCACTGCGATAATAACCCTCGCGACATGGCATCTGTAATTTTGCTTTGGCGTTTTGCTGCGCCCGGCAGCGGCCAGTCTCTGGCGAACGATAGTAGCCGGGCCGGCACGGGACTTGCTGAGCCGGCTGCCCAGACCGGCGGCAACGGCCAGTTTCCGCTGAACGTACAGAGCCAACCGGGCACGGTTTGGTGTGATCGCCCGATGATGTATCGCGGCGGCAGCGGCCGGTCGCTTCATCGCGCGTCATGCCCGCGTGGCAATCTGGATATTTCTTGTATTGATTTGCTTTTCCAGGCGTTGGCGCAAACGTTTGCTGCCAGGTGCCGTCGATCAAACTCCACGAAGCACCCTCCGCCAGCGCAGTGTAGGCTGCTTCATCAATCTCCTGGCCAGCCGCATCTAGCAAATAAACGGTACCCTTTTGTTTCGAGACGGTCAACTGCATCTGCGCGACCGAGAGCGAAAGGAGTTGCCCAGGCTGAAGCTGTTGCTGATCAAACGCGTACAACTTTGCCTGGCGATTTGTACCTACCCGACAGCCTGCCAGCTGCACTGGCTGCGAACTGGTGTTGACCACTTCAATGAACTGATCCGCAGTACGAGCACCAATCTCATTGAGCTTAACCCCCTGGCAAGAGGCTGCCGGTGGATCTTGCGCTCGCGGTGGCTGCTGTGGCGGTTGCTGTGGTGTCGATGAGCTGGAGCAGGCTGGGATCTCCCGCAGAGTCATTGCATCGCCAGCCGAAAAGTCATTGGCATTATTATCAGTATCAACCACTGCACCCGCCGTATGGCAACGCCACAGATGTGTCTTGCCGCGCACCGGCACCGCTTCGCCCTCCTTGGCAGCAGCCTTTCCCCAACCGACCAGATCGGCCACTGAGCCGTCAGGCCGCTGCAGCTGCAGACTCCCAGCAGCCTGGGCGAGCACTGCCGCCTTACTATCAAAGGTGAAATCAAACGACCCCTCGGTCGCCGCCGGATGGGCAATGACTATCATGCCCTGTGGTGGTAGCTGAGTACCGGCAGGAAACACCGTAAGCGTGGCTGATTTAGCAGTCGCCGTCTGGTAGACAAGCTGCCAACCAGCTAATGACACTGGCTGATCAGCCGGGTTGTATAGCTCGACATATTTTTCATGACCCGGGCCAGTCCGCACTTTTGAGATCAAGGCCTTTGCTGCCTGATTCCCTGCAACGGCCGGCTGCACCACTGATGGTGGCGGTGCGGGTGTTGCCAATACCAGCGGTGACGGTATGGCGGCCACCGCAGCAAGTATCATAAGTAGTCCATTTCGCACTTTACGCATGCTATTGTCTCCTGCTTATGTCGTACGGAAACTAGTCTACCAGGTTTTTGACAAAATACAAAATTTACCGTGATTTACTGAGCCACGTCAGCGGTTATCTCGGCATTTGTGTGCACGTTGACCACATCATCGAGCTCATCCAGCACATCGAGCAGCTTGAGTAATTTCTGCGCTGTTTCGTTGTCGCTGATCTCGATCGGCGTCGTGGCAATATACTGCAACTCTGCATCTTTGACCGTCATCCCCTGCTCGAGCAGGTTTGCCCGGACACTCGCCAAATCTTTTTGATCGGTATAAACCACGATGTCGCCATCCTCCTCAGCCGCATCTTCGGCTCCGGCGTCGAGTACACGCAGCAATAGCTCTTCGCCGCCGCCAGCTACCGTGATCACCCCTTTGCGGCGAAACTGAAACGCCACACTGCCGGCATCAGCGATCCGGCCGCCATTCTTCACCAGGGCAGTTTTCACCTCGGGGAGCGTCCGGTTACGGTTATCGGTCGCTGTCTCGATAATAATGCCTACTCCACCTGGGCCATAGCCTTCGTAGGTGATCTCCTCGAGCGCAGCAGCGTTTTTGTCGGCAACTCGGTCAATCGCTCGCTGAATATTTGCGCCAGGCATATTGGCAGCTTTGGCCTTCTCAATCGCCAAAGCCAAAGCCGAGTTCATCGACGGATCAACCCCACCACGAGCAGCAATGGCAATTTGGTTACCGAGCTTGGTGAAAATCGCCCCTCGCTTGGCGTCATTTGCTCCCTTGTCACGCTTAATCTTGGCCCATTTACTGTGTCCTGACATATCACACCCTTTCCTCTGAGCTACTCCCCTAGCTCCTTGCGTTTGCTACACTTACTTCGATTATACTATACGTGATCAATTCCTACTCGACAATATTGACCTCTTGCAGCCTGAAGCCCGTCTGGCGGCGCATCCACCACACCGCCAAGCCCAGCCCCGCATACATCACACATAGCCACGGCCAGCTGAGATTTACCTCTGTCTGTGCCCAATCAAGCCCAGATAGCCACTGGGCAACCGCCACCATATAGCGGAGCAACCACAGTGTTGGCAGTGCCAGTAAGCCGGCCAACACTGGTACGCCCGCACAAATGCCGACCATGCATGTCAGCAGCATCGCCAGCGGTACCAGCGGCAGAATCAGCAGATTAGCGATCAACGCCACATGACTCACCACGCCAAATGACACTACCAAAAGCGGTAGCGTGCTTATCTGAGCTGCGATTGTCTCACCCATAATCTGCCGCAACACTCCTGGTGGCTGCGTACCGAAGAAGTAGCGCTGGAGTAACGGTGCCAGAATAATCACCCCAGCGAATGCCGCAAAGCTGAGCTGCCACCCAAGGTCATTCCAGCCAAACTGCGGGTTGGCCAGCAGCGTCGCGGCCGCAGTGACCGGCAGTAGCACGAGCGGGTGAATTGTCCGGCCATAATACCACGCTGCCAGGCTTAGGCCAGCTACCAGGCCAGCCCGTGACATACTCGGGCTCATGCCGGTTATCGCGATAAAGCCAACTATCAACACACCTGCGATCACAGTCGCCAGATATTTTGACACCTTCATCCACAAGCGCCGCGCCAGCCGTACCAGAATTGTCAAATTATAGCCGCTGGCTACGATGACATGCGTCAAGCCGGCTATTTGCAGCGCTGTCAGTAGCTCAGGCGGTAGTGCTCGCCGCAAGCCCAGCAAAAAGCCCAGCCCCAATGCCGCCTCTGGCTCTGGAATATAGCGGCGCACCCGCTCAGCGAACCAATCACGCACACCAACCGCCACATCACCCGGCTGCTCACGCACCACCTGCTCAACCTTCGCCCGCGGTATCCGAGCAATAAACGACCCAAACCCGTCAACCAACCGACCGGCTACCACCACGGTGTCACTGCGCTTGATCAGCTGATTCGGCGCCGTCACCACCCAGATGTTTCCTGGTAGCCGCCGGCTACCACTCCGAACATCAGCCAACCGCAGCACTGTCTGGCCTTTTTTGTCGAGATCTGGGTCCTCTATCACTCGGCCACTCAGCCGGACTGTTTGACCGATCATCCCCCGATACTGCTCCAGCCCAATCTGCCCAACACCACCACGCCATAAGCCAATCAACACCCCGCCAGCCAGGGCAACCAAAAGAAGCCAGCGCCGCGCGCCTATCAGCGCCCAGGCAACCAGTAGGCTACCAGCAAGCAGCCACAGCCAACTTGCACAGGTGCCATAAGGTAGTAGCCCAGCACCCATCACCCCAACAACAATACCAAGCCCCGCCGCCGCCACAAGCCACGAACAGTGTAATTGACGAGTCAATGCGTGCTGTCTCACGCTGTTTAGTATAACATTTTTGTAAATAGTCAAGTAGTATAGTATTTTTCACCACACCTACCAATGCGTGTCTTTTGTAAACCAAAAACTCACCCAGATTAACTAATACTGAGCGAGTTCGATGATCCGAGATGTGGAGGGTCCACCGGGGCTTGAACCCGGGACACCCTGCTTAAAAGGCAGGTGCTCTAACCAACTGAGCTATGGACCCATCACAGAGCACAGACACTAGATCATGCCTATGCACATGCTGGCATTGTACCACATACCCGAAGAGTCATCAATGCTTTGACTTTTTTGCCCGAGTTGTGTTCGCGGCCTGCGGCAGCAGCAGGTCGATCACTCCGACACCAATACCCCCACTGATCACATATGGCGACCACTGGCTTAATAGCTTGTAGGTGGTAAGCGCTTCGCCACCATTCATCGTAATATACAATCCAAATGGCTGCACCAAAAAGGCCGCGGCCACCAAGCCAACCAAAAGCGCCGAGCCGATCCGCATTCCCATACGACGTTGCGTCGGCCCACTCCACAGCAAGACAAGGCACGGCAAAAAACATAGCAGCACAGTCGTGACAATCTGATGTGGCACCTGCGCAATAGTGACATGAAGCTGCTGCATCAGCTCTGCCAGCGAGCTACTCCATAGTTCAGCGAGCTGGGAACCTCCGGCGAGCGCCAGCAGCAATAAGCCAGGCCGCCGGCCACTGACAAAAACCACCGCACCGACACTCACCACTACAATTGCAAACAGCAACACGACACTCATGGCGCTGCCTCCGATAGCTCAAATGTCGCCGATTGGCCGACTCGGACGCCATAGCGTTTGACCACACCTGCCGCGGCCTCTACCACGTAGCGAGCTGGCTTATCTGGCTGATACTCTTTGTGCGGCTCACCGTCAGGCTGGACGTCAGTCTCGATATGAATCACCTTTTTATTGGCGTCAAGCCACAGGATGTCAAGCGGTATATCCATGCCCTTCATCCATATCGTCCAGCGCTTATCCTGCGGAAAGACAAATAGCATCGCCTGCTGAGGCTCCAGCTTTTTGCGCCCTGCCAATCCTTTTTTGAGCTCGGCTGGTTTCTGCACTACCTCGGCAGCCAGCGTCGCCCTACCGACCGACAGGCTAATCGGCCGACGCATCAGCTGCTGCACCACCACAAGCACTCCATAACAAATCAAGCCGAGCACGCAGGCGACGATCAGCCACTTGATACAGCGCCGTAACACGACAGCGGTCGATGGAATACTCATGCACTTATTATACAACAAACACAAGCACTACGCGCCAATTTTGTCTTTCCTGGGCTGGCGCTTGGCATTGCGCTCAATATACTCGATAATTTTACCGGCTACGTTGCGCTTCGTCACTTTTTCAATACCAAAACCGGGGCTGGCATTTACCTCCAAGATGAGCGGCCCTCGCTGCGAACGCATCAAATCAACACCGGCTACTATCAAACCCATCGCCCTCGCTGCTCTGACGCACATCTTACGCTCAGCATCAGTCAACTTGACGATCGCCCCCTCACCGCCTTTATGCAAATTGCTGCGAAAATCACCATCCAAACTCTGGCGCTTCATGCTTGCCACCACTTGGCTGCCAACCACAAATGCCCGAATATCTGTCCCCGCTGATTCTCTGATAAATTCCTGCAGAAGCACGTTTGTACCGTCAGAATTCGTCAAGTAAAAGGCCTGCAGCACCGAAGTAGCTGCCTTTTTCGTTTCCGCCAGCACCACGCCATTACCATGAGTGCCGCGCGCGAGCTTGATAATCGCTGGTGTGCCGCCGATCTCATCTAACAGCACATCGATATCAGTTTCATTACGCGAAAACACCGTCTTTGGAATAGCCACGCCGGCCCGTGCCAGCAGCTGTGTCGAGCGCAGCTTATCACGCGAGCGCATGATGGCGATCGACCGATTCATAAAAAACGTCCGCGAGTAGGCCATCTCCAACTGCCGTAGCACCGCCGTCCCGTAGCGCGTCATATAGCTAGCGATCCGCGGAATAATCACATCGAATTCGCCGATCTCTCGGCCACTATATATCACCTTCGGGTGTTGCTCATCGATCGATACATAGCAGTTTTTGTACTTAATCACCTTGACTCGATGACCGCGCTTTTTGGCCTCTTCTTTGAGGCGAAGGGTGGAGTAGTTGATGTTGCCGTTGCTGAGAATTGCGATATTCATACTGACCTCCCTTTACGATAATGGTACTTTTTGTAGAACTTGTAGGGATTCCTGGCTAGCTCTTTGTTCAGGTTGAAAGTTGGCGATTTCTTTGGACTTTCTATTTCATTCATATTTACATCAACCAAGAACTTGCCACTTAATGTCCGCCGCCCAATCAAAACTGGAAAATTGTGCGCGGCTCTATCAGATAAACTAAATAATGCTTTAATCTTCTTACCGGCCAGTGTGATGGTAAAATGTGTCCGATATTTTATAATTTTATGACCGGAGGCACTCTTGATCATCGCTACCGAATAATCAGTACGCCGAAATACCTTCCCGTTATAGTAGGGCGACCCCTCACCAAACAGTGAAAAAATTAATACACCGTCTTTATCAACACGAATATTGCTCGCCCATACTGATGAGCCGTCAGCACCAGTATCAATCTTAGCTGGTACGCCAGTAGCCCGCTTGCCAAAGTTGATACGGGCATTGCTCCCGATAATAATCCTTTTTCGTCTAGACATAACCCTGATATTTACACAACCCTACTCTGCTTATTTGTATAATATTTCGGCCAGATTAACGCCACTCTCCCTCGAAAACGATGAAAATATTGGCGACCTATTCGCCTCCAATAGCCACAAGCCAGTCTGCCCATCGACAACATCTAGCCCTACAAAATCAACCTCGGGACACTTTTGATAGACCGTCTGAGCAAATTATATCTGATCACTGCTTAGCGGTCGAGCCCCTACGACTTTTATATTTTGCTGGCTAGTCTTTGACTGTCGAACTGCCGCGACTGGATACACCGACGAGTCAGCGCTCGTTGTTACTAGTAGGTGCTGTTTCATCCCTTCTCTCCTTCATCTTTCTTGCCATATACACTCCTTGACTCGAGTACAACTCGCTGGTTCTCTTTCGATGTATCTACCTTGCCAGCAAACAGAAGGCTGAGCTGGAGATCGTCGCCACAAATCGACTCAAGGTACTTCCACACCTCAACCGCACCATTATAATAATTTAAATTCTTAAAAAGTGGTAGCTCATCGGTACCACGATAGATACGCGTGATAGCAACAATTGGCCCACTGATTACACTCTTCTTAGTTTGCGCGATCTGCCCAGCGGTTGGCACCTCGCCAGGCTGTAGATCTTCTAGCAGTTTCATGCGCCACTTTACTTCGTGCGTATCACAAAAATCCCGACCATCAAAATATGCTAAGCCAGCTGTAATATAGTGGTCAACGCCCGCTTCCTTGAATTGCCCTTCAAGAGCCTGTTCAGCAACTTTACCTAGCCCTTCCTGTGTATCTTCATAGCCAGCCAGGCCTGTCGCAAGCGGTTTAATATCTGTAGACTCCCCAGCGACAGCAGTCATCATATGGACGCCGATTTCGTGGACAACCAGTCGCCGCACCTCATCAACAGCCAGAGGTTGCCGATCAACCGGAATCAATATTCGACGCCCTTTCACATTGATGCTAATCACGCTTACATTCGCCAGTTTGACGGTCCATGGCTTTGCCTCTTCTCCCTCATCTTCCTCTTGCTCAAACACAAACTCTTCGTCAACGATCTCTTGAAATATCTCTTGTAGCTGAGTTGGGGTAATCTTCTCATCAGTATCTGGTACATGGCTCAGTAGGTTGCCAAATAGCTCGTTTACAACGGTATGCATCCACTCGATAGTCTCCGCCGATGGGCGAAACCTCTCTACTAACGGCATGTCGCTAATAACTTCTTCTGGCAGTAGGTTGCGTAATTCTTGAAAAATCTGCTCAGCCTCGGGGCTCCGCTTTTTAGCAGCAATACACGCTATCTTCTCGCTTAGAAGAGATAAATATGTGTCTTTATCCGGCTCACCGTACAGCTCAATATTTGCCCGCATAAATCGCTCGGCAGCTTGCTGTTTTGATTCATCGTTCGACGCTGCATTATAGTCACGCATTGCCACTACTAAGTCACATTTGACACATGCTTCCTTAATCGAGTCGTGGTAAACCGTTCTTTCGGGTTCGGGCAGGTAAGCAACCATCGCAAGAAGTTGGTCGGCTTTATCATTAACACTGGCTATCTTTTCATCATCAAGAGCTTCAAGACTAGGGTAGCGGCAGTGAAATGACCTATTCAATCCTGACACAACACCTTCTGTGGCTCGGTCCTTACTCTCTTGGCTCGGTGTGACTGCTTTTAAAATATTCGGAACTGATCGCAAGAATTCATTATGCTTCTCCCCGAAGGCTGAACGATCAGATTCGCCAATTGCTCCAGGAGTAGACAAGCGCTCATCAAACGACCTTTCTATAGATAAATCAGTCCTGTCTAACCTCTCATTCATAACAAAATTATAATATATTTACTGCTATAGAGCAATGGCTATGTAGAGCTCTTTCAGTCCTCTCTACCCAAACAACCCCCGCTTCCTTGCACCGTCAAACTGCTCAAGCAGCTCCTTCTGCTTCTTAGATAGTTTAGTCGGGGTATCAACTACGATGTTGACGATATGAGGGCCGCGGCTAGTGCGCTGTAAGTGGGTAACGCCGTGGCCAGATAGCTTAAAATCAGTCCCCGACTGCGTGCCGGCAGGGATTTTCATCCGGACGTTGCCGTCAACTGTAGCGACATCGATCTCTGTGCCAAGCGCTGCCTCAACCATCGAAATATGCTCTTCGCTGAGAATGATATCGCCCTCACGAGTAAACTTTTTGTGTGCTTTCACGCGAATGTGAACATACAAATCGCCCTTCTGTCCACCCGAAATCGCCTCGCCCTGTTCACGCAGGCGAATCGTCGCACCATCATCAATGCCAGCCGGTACTTTCAGGGTGATCGTCCGGTGTTGCCTGGTAGTGCCGGTGCCACCACAAACCGAACAGTTCTTCTCTGGAATTTGCCCCTTGCCGTGGCAGGTCGTGCAAACAACAGGTTGCTGAATCTGCCCAAATAGCGAATTCATTGTCCGCATCTGGTGGCCGGAGCCTTTACAGTCTGGGCAGGTTTTCAGGGAGTATCCTGGCTCAGCACCGTTGCCATGACAATGTTCACAGGTGTCATCAAGTGTCAGGTCAAGCTTTTTTTCGACGCCAAAGACCGCTTCTTCAAAAGTCAGAGTGACACTAGCCTCAACATCTCGGCCACGCTGCCTTTCGCCTGAGCCGCCCGCCATGCCGCCGAAAAACTGACTAAAGATGTCGCCGAGACCGCCGCCAAAGTCAAAATTAATATTCTGGCCACCGAAGCCACCAAACCCCTCAAATGGGTTACCCGAGAAGCCGCCGCCTGCTGCGCCGCCGACTCCCGCATGGCCAAATTGGTCATAACGTTGTCGCTTCTGCTTATCTTTTAGTACTTCGTATGCTTCGTTGATTTCTTTAAACTTTGCCTCGTCACCGCCTTGCTTATCCGGATGGTACTGGATCGCTAGCTTTCGAAACGCTTTCTTGATCTCATCATCAGACGCAGTTTTTGGCACACCGAGCACTTCATAATAATCGCGCTTATCCATGCTCTCTATCATAACAAATTGGCACTCATATGTCTAGAGTGCCAAAAGGGGATAAGGGTATTGTTTTTTTGGCTGTTTCATGGTATACAAAAGGTACATAATGACACTTATTTAAGGACATCACATGGCATCACCAGAGACTGCAAACCAACCGTTTGACTCGGACGCATACCCCTTCATATGCGACCATCGGTACCGGGAGTTCGTCGACCCAGAAGACCCGACGAATCCTCATAAAGCGGCGGTGAACGCCCTGGTGCCGCTGGCAGAACAGATCGAACAGGATCCCCAGCTCGCCGAGTGGGTTTTGGCTATGAAATACCTGACCATGGGCGATGATGACCGGCAGAGGCGCTTTGGCGGACATCACCCTTGGCCAGAGCGCGATATCGACGGCCGCCACTACGTCTACACTGTGCCGGTCACCGCCGGGATTAAGGTCGAGCCAGATACCAAGCGGCCCGGCCGTTTTCATTACTCAGCCATATCGGTCATGAAAGATAACTGGCGTGACGACCCTGATGCCTGGTTGGCGGTAGAGCTGGACCTAGAAACCGGTGTCGCGAAGCAGCACGGGATGCTTGGCGCCGTCATTGATGCCGCCAGGCAACTGAATCTCATCCTGAAGCCGTCTCGTTACGAAAACATGTCGCCGCATTGCCGCCCGCAAATAGATAATCGGCCCCTGCGCGACCAGCGGCGTATCAGTACCACGCTCGATGAGCAATACCATGGCCGGCCGATCAGCTGGTTGACTGATACATACAAGCAGTCATCAGCAATCTTAGATATCAGCTACCTAGAGGTAGCCCGTGAGCAAGTAGCGCTCGCTCATCTCAGCAAAGAGATGGCAGATATCGCCCTGGCTGACTGTATGACAAGACCAATAGTCGAGGCGCCGGCAAAGGAAAAGGCGCCGCAAAATCTACAGAGGCTCCGCGCTCTCCTCCCGGGGCTAGCCCTGCTTTCCTGCTCGCGACCCTCACTAGTTCACTCCTGACAAGAATACACCCCTATCAGGGGTGTATTCTGCATAGTGAGAGGATACGAGTTATTTCTTCTTTTTCTTATCCTTATCGTCGACTACTTCGCCTTCGACCGGCTCATCCTTATCAGCGGTTTTCCGGGTAGTCGTCGTCTCGCCATCGGTCGCCTTGTCGTTCGCAGCTGCCTGGTAGAGCTTGGCGCCTATTGGCATGATAGCGTCTTGCAATGCCTTGGCAGCCTTTTCCAGGGCCTCTGTGTCGGCTTTGTCGTCGTCCTTGACTTTCTTGGCTGCCTCGACCGCCTCAGCGACGACTTTCTTATCCTCATCGGTTATGTTGTCTTTGAATTCATCTGGCATTTTCTCAGCCTGATAGATAGCGTTTTCTAGCTGATTGCGTGCATCGACTGACTCGCGCTTTTTCTTGTCTTCGTCAGCGTGTAGCTCAGCTTCTTTTTGAGCCTTTTCGATATCCTCTTTGCTCATGTTGCCGCTATCTTGGATAGTGATTGACTGCTCTTTGCCGGTGCCTTTGTCTTTGGCGCTGACATTCAGAATACCATTGGCATCGAGGTTGAATGTCACCTCGATCTGTGGCACGCCGCGTGGTGCTGGTGCGATACCGTCCAAGATAAAAGTACCGAGTGATTTATTGTCAACCGCCATCTCGCGCTCCCCTTGCAGGACATGGATCTCAACCTGTGGCTGATTGTCGGCGTAGGTCGAGAATACTTGGCTCTTCGAGGTCGGCACGGTCGTATTGCGATCAATCATCGGAGTGCGGACACCACCAGCTGTCTCGATACCGAGCGTCAGCGGTGTCACATCGAGTAGCAGCACGTCCTTGACGTCACCGGCCAGCACCCCACCTTGGATCGCTGCTCCGACTGCCACCACCTCATCTGGGTTCACCCCCTTGAGCGGATCTTTCCCAAAAATCGCCTTCACTTTGTCGACCACTGCTGGCATCCGGGTCATACCGCCGACCAAGACAATCTCATCGATCTCACTCGGCTTGAGGCTGGCGTCTTTGAGCGCTTTCTCAACCGGCTCAGCTAGTCGGTCGATCAAGTCCTTGACCAGCCCCTCTAGCTTGGCCCGAGTCAAGGTGTATTCAAAGTGCTTTGGCCCGTCAGCATCAGCAGTGATGAACGGCAGGTTAACCTCGTATGAATTCGTGCTTGAAAGCTCTTTTTTGGCCTTTTCCGCCTCGTCCTTCAGGCGCTGCATCGCTGCTTTGTCGCTCTTGAGATCGACACCCTCCTCTTTCTTGAATACCTCAAGGAAATGATTCACAATTCGGTTATCAAAGTCTTCACCGCCGAGGTGGGTATCACCATTGGTTGAGCGAACCTCGAACACCCCGTCGCCCAACTCAAGAATTGACACATCAAATGTCCCGCCGCCGAGGTCAAACACCGCGATCTTCTCGTCTTTCTTGCCTTCAAGACCGTAGGCCAGTGCCGCAGCGGTTGGCTCATTGATAATCCGCTTCACCTCAAGACCAGCGATCTTACCGGCATCTTTGGTAGCCTGGCGCTGTGAATCATCAAAGTACGCCGGCACCGTGATGACCGCCTCGGTCACCTTCTCTCCCAAGAACGCTTCAGCATCAGCCTTGATCTTGCTGAGAATCATTGCGCTGACTTCTTCTGGCGTGTAGTCTTTGTCGCCTAGCGTAACTGCCACGCCATCGCCTTTTTTGACAATCTCAAACGGCATGATGTCATGGTCGTTCTGAACTTCTTTGTCAGACCATTTTCGACCAATCAAACGTTTGACGCCGTAAATAGTGTTCTTCGGGTTCGTCACTCGCTGGCGCTGGGCAACTTGGCCAACCAGCCGGTCACCAGCCTTGTTGACCGCCACCACACTCGGCGTGGTACGGTTGCCTTCGGCGTTGGCGATCACCTCTGGCTTGCCCGCCAGCATATAGGCAAAGGCCGAGTTGGTCGTTCCTAAGTCGATACCGATGATTTTTCCCATAGTTTCCTCCTTATTTATAATGCGCGTTAGCACTACTGTCATTTTAGCACTCTTTTACAATGAGTGCCAACATGCTTTATTGTAAATGAATTAGCACTCCTATGTCAAGAGTGCTAATTCATTTTTCGGCTCTCCTAGGGCGTGATTAGAGCGATGCTCCCGGCTGCGATGCGCCACTGGCCGCAAGCTCTTTCTTCAGGCGGTAATAGGTGCGGCCAGCATGAATCATGCCACCCACCCCGACCAGTACCAGCGTATAAAGGAGGCTCATCCCACTATCCTTGCCAGTCTGCACTGTACCAGACATTACCGATGACCCGTACATAATACCAGTGGCGATCACTGGCACTACGGAGCAGTAGGCGAATAGGCGGCGTGCCTTGGTGAGTGAAGCGGTTGGCTCCTTCTTGCGAAAGGCCCAGACAAAAGCTGCCACAGCCACGATGACCGCCACGGCCACTTGGCCGAGATATAATAAATTGTGGGTTCGTGCTTGCGATTTGTTGGCCTCGTCAACCGCCTTGTTCAGCGCCTCGATTGCGGCGTGATACTCTTTTAGTGCATTATTAAACTTATCAGGAAATTGCTTATTCAAAAACTCTTTGGTCTGCGCGTCGTTACTCGACCTTAGAGATGTCACCAGCTGTTTGAGCAGTTCTGCAAGCTCGCCGGCTTTCGCTTTGATGCCATCAGCTGCCTTCAGGTAGCCGTCTCCGAGCCCTTTAGAGAACTGTACTCCCTTCAGCGTATCGAGCTCCAGCCGAGCATCAATCGCTGCTTCACGTACTTCTCTGACAGTCGCACTGTCTTCTTGGTAGACCTTCAAGAATTTATTTAGCTTCTGGTCAACGCGGTCAAGCCGCGAGATGTCATCCTGGTTAATTGGCTGACTGTTAGTATGAGAGTGGCTTCTCACCCGGGGCACCCTAAGCGCCTGGGTCGGCAGCGCCAGTAGTGATGAACTGACCAACGCCATCATAGTTATGACAATAATTAGCTTTTTCATAAAATGTATTATATCAGATACTACGGCCGGTGAGCCACTCGCACCATCGCCTCGCGCACTGGCTGACCGTCAAGCAGGTAGCCAGCCTGCAGCTCCTCGACGACCACCTGGCGCTCGCCTTGCCCGTCTTCCATCGAAATCGCATTGTGCCGAGTCGGGTCAAAGGCGGTTTTTTCTGGGGTAATCTTGATCCGCTCGAGGCCGAGGTCGTCAGTCATCTTTTGAAGCTTTTTGGCCATGGCAGCTACGCCCTTTGCCCAGGTGTGCTCAGCGATGTCGTCTGGTATATGGGCAGCTGCTCGCTCAATAGTATCGAGTACTGGTAATAGTTTGAGGATAGCCTTCGTCTGACCAGTCTGCTGCGCTGCCTGTTTCTCGAGGTCAACTCGTTTCCGATAATTTTCAAAGTCAGCTCGCGTCCGCTGCACATCAGCCGTCAATTCGGCAACTTTCTGCTCCAGTTCTTCTACTTTTTTGCTTTTTGCCATAGCTTACTCCTTCGTACTTAGTCCTGTTATTCTAATACCGTCTCGAGCATGGCGCCAGTGTGGCGCACCAGCCGCATCACCTTGGCATAACTCTGGCGGGTTGGTCCAAGAATACCGATATAGCTCCGGTCAGAGAACGGCGAACGAAACCGACTGATAATTAAACTGGCGCCACTACCCTTGCCGATTGGATTCTCGGCGCCGATATAGACGTTCAGTGGCTCATTCGGTGCCACCTCACGGAGCCACGGCTCAAGATTGTCAATCAGCCGCGCGACAGCCTGCACGTGCATGCCACTCGAAAATTCTGGATGAGAAAATAAATTGCCAATACCATTCAAGTATAGCTCATCGCCAATTGTTGCCAGGCCCATATTGTGCGTCAGCTCAACTAGACTATCGACTGCACTACGAATCGCTTGGTCTGCTCGATCTAAATGCGTCTGGACGCGCGCTTCGATCGCTCTCGCACCACGATCGACCGAGGCTGGCTCTCGCCCGTCCGGTAGTTGCTGGTGGTCTCGCTCAGTCAACCGATTGACATAAAAACGATAGCCCTGATCAGTCGGAATTCGCCCTGCGCTGGTATGCGGATGAGTGATCAGTCCGAGCTCTTCCAGCTTGGCCATTTCCGATCGAATCGTCGCACTCGACACCCCGAACAATTTCGCCAGCGTGACACTACCAACCGGCGCTGCCACCTCAGCGTATTGCTCGATAATAGCGATCAAAATTGCCGTCTGACGCTCAGTCATGGCCCGATTATAGCAATCCTTAGCACTCGTTGCAAGAGAGTGCTAGTGGGTTTTGGTATGCCGAGCCAGCCGAGCCAGCTGGGTGCGAGTTTTGGTGAAACGCCGCGCCTCATCTGAAGAAAACAACAAGACGATGATGATATGCGCACCAATGAGCGCGAGAGTATAGAGCATCACGAAGTTCATTTTGCCGATCGTCGCCGCCGACGCTGCTGATAGCACCATCAAGCTAGAGATCACCAATAAGCTAATCCGAGCCCGATTACTCCCCCGCAAGACCATCACCACCAAGAACAACTCGATCAAGAAAACAACTATCTCGAGCACACTCGCCACTAATAATCCAGTCGTGGAGGCGACGATATCCCCCTGGAACGACGGGTCGTGTATGGCGTGTTGCCAATGAAAAACGTTATAGACCAAATCCATACCACCCTGAATAATCACCACGACCATCAAAATCGCCCCGATGACAATCTGGACTGGCCGCCGACTCCAGACATCACTCAGCGTTGCTTCATAGCCAATTGGCCGGCGATCATGAATTGTTGTGTCAAAAATCAAGCCAGTCCGCTGTACCAGCTCTTCGGCCGAGGCTGCACGGATGCCCTTCAGCTCCAAAACTGGCAGGTCGCCATCGGTCCGGATACTATCGCCGCCACCGTTCCTCGCGTGATAGCCGGTCGAAAAATCTTTCAGCAGCAGCACCTGCACTGACTTGGTGTGGTCAGTAATCGTCTTGATGATGTAGTCGCGCTCGATATCAGTATTTTCATCAATCTTATGCGTCACCTGAAAAGTCAGCAGCGACAAGCCAACGCTTTTGTCATACGTACCGGCCGCCAGCCAGTCCACCCGATGACCCCCAGGGAGTAACCACCCTTTTGGGCAATGCCAGAAGCGGACATGGTGCCGCTTACCTGGATTCCCGTCGATCTCCTGCTGGTAGGCAAAATCTTGCCGCCGGCCAAATAAGAACAGCGACGACACCGGTGCGTTGACATAGCTGCGGCGCATAATTGTCGCGATAATCATCCGCCACGAAGAGCGTAGAGTAATCTCGTCAGCTAGCGTCCAGCCCGCATCGGTCATCACTTTATGAATCTGCCGCTCGCTCCCTCGAACCGCCAGATTCACCGGGTCACCCAACAAACCATCGGCTGTCCGAGCCCGGCCAATAAAATAATTCGGTACATAAATACTTGTCAAAATACGATGCAGCCGCGGTAGCGCCAAGTATGAAGTGATCGCCCAGACAATTACGAACACGGCCACCATCCACCACACGCCACTGTGCAAGCCGTCGCGTAGCACTAGCCAGGCCAGCCAGAATGACGCCAACCCGGCAAAAATAAAGAAGCCTTGGTCAACCAACGCCGAAAACGACCAGGTCGACCGGAGCAGTCGGCCGGCCGACGCTTTGCGTGATTGTGCCGTCCTCATGAGGCGTATTATGTCATAAGGGCCTCTACTGGGTCAATGAATCATGCCCTGCCGTGATCGCCTCGAGTAGTTGGCGAGCAGCTAAACGAGCCTCGTCGTCTTGCCGATTAAATAAGTCGCCTCGCTCGATAATCTCACGAGTCACCCGGACTGCTCTATCGAGGTCATCATTAATAATCACATGATAATACGGCACCTCAAGCGCGTGTGTTAATTCGCTGATCGCCGATTGGCGGCGAGTTGGCCACTCTGCCCAGAAATCCGCCTCAGTTGTGTATCGATTCTTGAGCCGACCCAGCCAGGTGGCGTAATCTGGTGGGACAATAAAAATAGCGATACTCTGAGGCGCCCGCTGCTCATACTCGGCAACCCCCTGTACATCGATATCGGTGATAGCGATCTGAGCCGCATCGTGAGCGCGCTGTAGTTCAGCAGCCGATGTCCCATACACCGTACCGTGGACAAACTTCGCCTCGATAAATGCCTGCTGCAGGAGCATCTGCTGAGCCGTGGCTATATCGATAAAATGATAGTCAAACCCATCACGTTCGAGCTGACCGTTATTATAGCGAGGCGAGCGCGTAGTGTGCGATACGATATCACGAAAGTCTGGCATCGTCAGGAGGCGTTTCTTGATCGTGTCCTTGCCTGCACCGGTGATCCCAGCCAGTAAAGCGATCTTTGTTGAACGCACAAGCTCAATTGTAGAAGCAGTTGGTTGATACTCGTCTATCAGTTTTTCTATATTCATCATAGTATTTGTCTATAGTAACTCATCGAGGACTGCATGCCAATCAGGAAACTCCTCACTACCAAAGTGAATATGCCTACCACGAAAATCACCTGCACCGTTTGCTGTTCGATCATCAATCAAATAATCACCTAAGCTCAAATGTTTTACCGACGAAAAAATTGCCTTTCGATAAAAGATATTATCGCGCCCCTCGCCACCAAAATTATCCTTGATCCACGCCAATTTATCACCAAGCGCGGTTGGGTTACGCCACGGTGATGACGATAAAATATAGAGGTCGTACTTCTCCTTCAGAGCGTCAACCGCCTCAAAAGCGCCCGGTATCGGATCCATCAACGCAAAGAGACCCGGGATATCTTCGGGGTGGTCAGCAAACCGTGCACGAATCTCCGGTGAAACTTTTGCCAGCGCCGAATAAAAATCAGCCAATACGCCGTCCATATCAAGATAAATAATTGGCTTAGTGTCAGTTGTCGTGCTCACATTAATCCCTTCTGAGCATTATTGTAAACGCTTCTGACGGGATGTCAACTTTGCCAAAGCGTTTCATCCGCTTCTTGCCACGGGCTTGCTTGGCGAGGAGCTTCTTCTTGCGACTGACATCGCCGCCATAGAGATAGCCGGTGACATCTTTGCGGTAGGCGCCAATATTTTCACGGGCGATGAACTTGCCGCCAATCGCCGCCTGCAGTGCCACCTCAAAACTCTGGCGCGGCACGACATCCTTGAGCTTCTTGACGATTTCGCGGCCTAAATGTTGCGCCTCCGAACGGTGGCACATCACACTGAGCGCATCGACCATCTCACCCGCCACGTAGAAATCGACACGCACCAAATCCTCCGGCCGATACCCGGCGAGTTCGTAGTTGAACGACCCATAGCCACTGGTGACCGACTTAAGTTGGTCATAAAAATCCGTCAGGAGATTGGCCAGTGGTGCCGCAAAGGAGATGAGGGCACGCTCGTCGATGTAACTGAGGTTCTTTTGCCGGCCGCGCTTGCTAACGATGAGCTGGATCACCGCACCGATGTAATCTTGAGGCACAACGATCTCACCATCAATCCACGGCTCGCGAATCTCCTTGATCTGGGCTGGGTCGGGCAGTTCACTGGCAGATTTGATATCTCGCTCATCGCCATTGGTTAAGCTCACTTGGTAGTCGGTACTTGGGTTGGTGACGATGAGGTCTAGATTATACTCGCGCTCGAGCCGCTCACGAATGATATCCATATGCAAGAGGCCTAAGAAGCCAATCCGCACGCCATAACCCAGCACTGGCGAATTCTCCGGCTCGAACTGCAGCGCACTATCGCTCAGGCTCAGCCGCTCAATCGCCTCCTTGAGGTCATTATAATCTTCATTAGACACCGGAAAGAACCCTGCGTAGACGAAGGGTTTGACTTCTTTGTAGCCAGGGAGGGGCTGGACGGTTATCGCTGTCATATTTGATATTATAGCAAGTTTTACGACAGAGGAGGATCATCCTTCTTGCGAAGAACTCTTGTGTTCTACAGATGGATTAAGATACTTTTCGCGGTAGTGCTGAATCTGCGAGAACTGCTCGGGCGAGAGGCAAAACATTGGCCGATAGCCCTCAATCACTCTATACTTTTTCATCACAATCCCAAGCTTTTTTGCGTTATGCTGCACACTCTCAAAACGAATGCCCAAGCGTTCGCTTGCTTCCATGATAGTCATATAACCCTCTGGTGCTTGTGGCACAATATAGCCATGGTCTATCGCCCGCTGCCGGATAATCTCCTGCTCAGTGGGCGAGTAATATTTCCCCAACTTTGCGCCCTTCTGCCGGCAGTGTATGCCTGTGATCAATTGCTCTTGCTTTAGCTCTTCGATGACTTGAGTCGTTATTCGAGGACTAACACCAATCGCGCGCGCAATATCGTACGAAACATGGTAATCTGTCGGCGGTAAACGGAAATACCCCCGCTCCGTTAGGCTTTGTCGCACGAGTGCTATTTGCTCAGGTGTGAGTAATGTGCCACGCGAATTAGTTATCACATCACCTGCTCGCTCTTCTTCGAGACATTGAAGCGCATAGTCAACCACCCTCCTATTCACACCAAGATCACGCGCTGCTCGGTCGATTGATTTATAATCATCTGTTTGGCTTCGCCGGGGGTCTAGATAATTTGCTCGTGGTGCCATCCACCATTGGCTCTTTATTTTTGTTAGCTCACCAATCAAGTTAGTTACAAAATGCTTATTCGCCCGCAGTGCCGTTCCGCAATCAGGCTGCTGATCGATAAGTGCCGCGAGCTCACGCTTCGTCCGGTTATAGAGTGGCTCAGTGCTGTTCTGCTGCTGTAGAAGTTGCTCGGTCTTTTGTGTATCAAAGACATATGTCGCATTGCCATACTCATCACATACCAATATTGTGCGATTCAGCGAGGGAACGACCACCTCATAGTACGGTAGCTGGCGCATCATAGTAGAGCCGACGTTACCCTCAGTGATCATCACTTCATCTGGGTTATCCAACGCAACCCCAAACTCATTTGCTAATAAGAATAGGACTGTCTTGAGTCTGGCCTGGTTCTTTGGTTGTTTATATGATTCGGTACTTTCACTAGCTCTATTTGGGCCGCTCGGCTGCATGTCTGGTGGGACCATCACCAAATGAGACGTCGCAACTGCTGCAATGCGCTGGTCGATTACCCGCAGCTCAGCATCCTTCTCGCTGAGATGATCAAGTACCTCTGCTGCATCATTGAGGCCATAATAATGGAGCGCGGCATCTTCTGCCGCTGCGTGGGTCGGCTGGGCGATAGTCGGCTGATGACTATATGCATCCTCTGCTGATTCGATTAGCTCAATCACCTCATTCAAAGCGTGCTCAGCATAGCTATCGATCGTATTCACCGTCAATGGTCGGTTAAGAATTTGATCCATCCGACCCACAAAGTCTAGAGATGGTGTGTGGCGACGCCGCTGCTCCATGGTTGTTTTGGTAGTACTTTATTATAACTTCTAAATGATATAGTGGGTCACTGCGTAAGTACTTATATTATACTAGCGTAATGTCATGATGTCAAAATTCGCACTTATTTATCATTACGTCTCCACCGTGATATACTTACACTTCTCTCCGGTGCCGCTCAGCCCCCTACCCGCTGAAAGGTACCGGCGAGCAAAGCCCAGGCAGCCAGCATAGCATAGTTGGTAATCTTGCCAGCGGCGATCATCTGGGCCACCTGGTCAATCGGCACCCACTGCGAGATAATTTGCTCGGCGTCATCCGGCTGGTGCTGGTAGTTCGCCCCTGCATAGTCACCGTAAACCACATGGAGCTCTGCACTGGTGCGGCGGTTATCGGCATAGAGCCAACCACACGCTCGCACACCTGTCATAGCAATACCCGACTCCTCAGCCAACTCTCGCTGCGCCGCCGCACACACATCCTCACCCGCTTCGATCTTCCCACCTGGGAACTGATACAACACCTCATCTACTGGGTACGAATATTCTTGCTGCACCAAGATATCATCACCTCGGCGACATACCACGATTACTCCACCATGCCCATGATAGGGATATGAATATATTGGATTGTCTTTCCATTTGGTAGCTCTACTGTATCTTCTGCGACGGTAAGCCGAGGGTGCTTGAAGATTGTTTGTGATGACTGGGTGCACCATTTGTGCAGTTGGTCTGACGACATGGTCGGTAAAGTATGCATAATACCCTTACCTACGCGGGCCTTTCTTAATGAAATTATTTTTAGCCCTAGGAATACGGCGACGAGACAGCACCGTTGTCAGCCACAAACAGCCGCTACATAGGACAAATCCAATTGCCGCAGGGGCAACCACCGCCAAGCCAGCTTCACCAGAAAAAGTTATACTCCATAGCAATTTACCGACAGCCATGAACGCCATGACTGCCACACCCAGCCAGACATTTCGCCACCATAATGCCATTGCTAAAGTAGTAAAGGACAATGGTATAAGCAATGTGAGGAAAATCTTACGTAATGTCCATTCACCCTGTAAATACTGCTGCTCAACTTGCAAAAACTGTTGTACATGTGAATTCGTTTCGCTGGGCGGGGCAAACCACCCCATGCTGGTCAAGGTCAAGAATATCACCATCATTATCCCTGCCCAGCTCCGCCGATACGCAAACCAGCAAAACGGTATCAAGAATAACGGGCGGATATACCAGCTAAGCTGGTTGTGGTGCCGCTGCCACAGCCAATTCCAAAAACTCGGAGTCGTAAACGCCGCGGCGATGAATAGTATAATCAGGCCAGCAAACAAGATGGCGATGAATGTGTCGTACTTTTTTATCGCAGCCATCATACAGTAAACTATAGCACACGTAAATTACTCAAAGTATTTCTGGAGTGTCACCGTATCACCCACCCGCGCCTCGCGCGTGGTCTTGAGGTTGGTGACGATGTAGCCGATTTCGCCCGTATCAAGCGATGGGTCAGAGATCATACCGGGGCTGAGGTGACCAACCTCCAGAGCCAGGCCGCGAGCGCCAGTCGCCAACATATGGATCGCTTCGCCTTTTTTGATCTGCCCGTCGACCAGCCGTACATACAGAATCACACCACGGTAATCATCATAATAACTGTCAAAAATCAGCGCCCGCGTCGGGTCGTCTGGCTGGCCAGTTGGCGCCGGAATTCGCTCGACAATCGCCTCCAAAACCTGGTCGACATTCTGCCCAGTTTTGGCCGAGATATGGATAATCTCATCCTCCTTGCAGCCGAGCAGATTGATCACCTGCTTGGAGACGCGCGGCACATCGGCTGCTGGCAGGTCAACCTTGTTGAGCACCGGGATGATCGCGAGGTCTTGCTCCATCGCCAGATAGACATTGGCGAGTGTCTGCGCCTGGATCCCCTGGCTGGCATCTACCACCAGTACCGCCCCCTCGCAGGCCTGCAACGAACGGCTGACTTCGTAACTAAAATCGACGTGGCCGGGCGTGTCGATGAGGTTGAGATCGTACACAGTTGGCTGAGCCAGCCTATTTACGCCGATCTCGCTGGCACTTTTCTCTTCAGGCCGCTCGGCCGCCAATTGATCTAGCTTGCGCTCTTGGCCTCGCTTTGCCGGAAAGGCAAAGCCTTCAGAGAAAAGACCAGCAGCAGTCGACTGGTATTTCATCCGCACCGGCGCAAGCTTAATCGTAATCCCTTTCTCACGCTCTAGATCCATCGAGTCCAGCAGCTGCGACTTCATGTCGCGCTTGGTCACTGTGTTGGTCATTTCCATCATCCGGTCGGCCAATGTGCTTTTGCCGTGGTCGATATGGGCGATGATACAAAAATTCCGAATTGCTTTCATCATCGAGCTCGCTTGATTTTTCTGATATCAAACCGGCCAAATAGAATCTTTTTGCCCTTCTTTAGCACTGGATCGATCTCGGGGAGTCGCAGTACATATGATACGCCAATATACGCTGCAAAACTGACAAAAGTGATGACGCCAAATTTCGGAAAGGCACTAAAGAAGCTGTTGTCTGAATCACGAAACGGCAGAACCTGAATAGTCAGATAACACACCACGGCGGTAGCGGCCGCAGCGATCCCCATGCGCAAGAGTGCTGACACAAAGGTCTTGTCAAATAATTGTGGCATATGACGGCTCAATATCGCCAGCAAAATAACCACCTCGGCCGCCGCGACAATCGACTGCGACCACGCCAGACCGTAGGCTTCCATATTCAGCACCATCGCGAGCAGAATCGCCAAAGCGATGTTGAGTACAATCGAGAAGACTGAGACATAGAGCGGTGTTTTGGTATTCTGGCGAGCATAGAATGCCCGTGCTGTTATGTGATAAATTGTCCGGAAGACAATCGCTACTGCCAAACAGCCAAGCACCCCGGCGATTCGCGGATCACCAGTGTTCAAAATAAAGTGGACAATATAGCCACGAGCAAAAAATGCCACTACTGCCACTGGCAAGATCATCCAGATAATCGCCCGGAGTAGCGAGCGAAGCTCCTTTTGGAATAAATCAGGTCTTCCCTCTGCCAGCCGATCAGTCAATTGCGGAAAAGCAGCATTTGAGACCGCCACACCGATCAAGTTGATCGGCATCAGATGAAGCGTCAAGCCCTGCTGATATACACGGATTGTCCCCTCAGTCATCCGCGACGCCAGGTTAACCTCGACCAGGCCGACGACATAATCCATCCCTTGATCGACCGACCGAGCAGGGAGAAGTCGCAGTACTTTGCGAAAACCGTGATTACGCCAATAAATTTTGAAATCGTAGTCAAACCCCAAACCAATTAAGCCGATAGCGCTGGTGATCAGCTGCAAAATCGACCCCAATGCCACACCCAAGGCCACACCCATAATGCCACCATCAAAAATCTGCCAGCCAAACAAGTTGATTCCATTAGTAAACCAGGTGACACCGATAATAATACCGATGTTATAAATCATTGGCGCCAATGCGAAGAAGGTAAATCGGCCGACCGCCTGCTGAATACTGGTAATTACCGCAGCAATGGCAAAGATGAACGGGTTCACTGCAATCACTCGCATCATACTGACCGCCAGTGCATGCCCCGATTCGCTTAGCCCAGGCGCAATCACATAGCGCATCAAAGGATCAGCAAACACAATGATCAATACACTAGCCGCGAGAGTAGCGAGCGCCATGAAATTAATTACACTTGAGCTAATGTGCCACGCTGACTGTCGATTACCCTTGGCCCAGCGCTCATTAAATACCGGCACGAACGTCACACTCAACGCCCCTGACACCAAAACAGCAAACATGAAATCTGGCACCATGAAGGCTGCGGTATACGCATCCAGGCCAACCTGGTACCCAGCCAATCCAGCCGCCTGATTCGGTGCATACGCTGCATTGAGGAGGCGTTCGCGCAGGAAACCAAGCAGGCTCGACAGCAGCGTCGAGCTTGCTAAGATAGTAGCGGCCAACTTGACGGTAAGCCGCTGATTAATCTTATTCACCGTATTGCGAACACGACCCATGGCTGCAGTAAATCCTTAGGCGTGGAGCTTGACTTCTTTTGGTAATATCGCACCAGCGAGAATATCGTCTACCGCTGCTTCTTCGAGTGTCTCGTCTTTGAGGAGCGCTTGAGCTAACCTATCCAAGAATTGACGATTGGTCTTCAGCACCAGCATCGCCCGCTGCTTTGCCTCGGTGATCAGCTGCGCCACTTCGGCGTCAATCTGCTTTGCTGTTTCGTCAGAGTACGGTCGCTCACGCGTCATCTTATCAAACATCAGGCCGCCATTATCTTCGTGGAATACTTGGTCACGTAGACTCTTGCCCATCCCCTGTTCGATGACCATATCCCGCGCAATCTCGGTCGCTTTGCGTAGGTCTGAGCCAGCACCGGTGGTGATACCATCATCGCCATAGATGAGCTGCTCAGCAATCCGGCCGCCCATCGCCCGCGCCAAAATGTCCTTGAATTCATAGACATTGGTGTAGCTCTTATCTTCTGGTGGCAAGAACCATGTCACGCCGCCGGTGCCACCACGCGGAATGATCGTCACCTTGTGCACTGGGTCGGAGTCTGGCAAAACATGGCCGACAATAGCATGGCCTGCCTCATGATAGGCCGTCAATTCCTTCTCATGATCGTTCATCACCTTGGCTTTGCGCTCTGGGCCAATTGCCACTCGTTCAAATGCCTCGGTCAGCTCATTATTTGAAATCTTCTTTTTGTTGCGCCGTGCGGCGATGATCGCTGCCTCGTTGGCAATATTTGCCAAATCCGCCCCAGACGAACCAGCTGTTTTGGCTGCCAATTTATCGAGGTCAACCGTCTCGTCAACCGGCTTCTTCTTGAAGTGCACTTTGAGGATCGCCTCGCGGTCTTTGCGCTCTGGCAGGGTGATCGTCACCCGCCGGTCAAACCGCCCCGGCCGCAGCAACGCAGGATCGAGCACATCTGCCCGGTTCGTGGCCGCCAGCACAATCACATTAGTGTCACCATCGAAGCCATCCATTTCGACCAAAATCTGGTTTAACGTCTGCTCGCGCTCATCGTGGCCGCCGCCCATACCCGAGCCGCGCTTACGCCCGACCGCATCGATCTCATCGATAAAAATGATACACGGCGCATTTTTCTTGGCCTTCGAAAAGAGGTCGCGCACCCGGCTCGCCCCAACACCGACGAACATCTCGACAAATTCTGAGCCAGAGATCGAGAAGAATGGCACACCAGCCTCGCCAGCCACCGCCCGGGCCAACATCGTCTTACCAGTACCCGGATTACCGACCAGCAAAACGCCTTTCGGAATCTTGGCGCCAAGATCTTTGTATTTCTTTGGGTGTTTCAAGAAATCGACAACCTCTTGTAAATCCTGTTTGGCGTTGTCGTTGCCAGCGATATCCTCAAACAGCACCTTCTCTTTATCTTCGCCATACAGCCGCGCCTTGCTCTTGCCAAAGCCCATCGCTTGGTTGTTCTGGCCTTGGGCCTGGCGCATCATGAAGCTAAAGAATAAGATGATCAAAATAGTCGGCACAAAAATTATCGCCAAATTCCATAGGAGATCATTGGTCTGTGATGGTGGCTGCACCGATACCTCGGTCTTGCCGTCTTTGTGTAGCCCTTGCTCGTAGATGGTGCCACCTTCTTTGACCGAGCGCTCAGTTGGTCGCTTCTCGCCCTGTGGCGTAATTGTCAGATCATTACCCTGAATCTCAATCTTGGCAATTTTCCCCTCATTAGCCCGCCGGACGACATCGGTCAACGGCACATTTTTGAGATTGGCATGAGGCGACAGCACCGCATACACTACCATTCCAAAAAAGATAATAATTGCCCAAAACAACCCTAGTCGAACAACTCGTTTTGGCCCCTTTGTAGCATTTCGATTCGGCACATTTCCCGCCATAACCTTTTCAACAATCCTTTCTTCTGTCTAGTCAACTCACTCTATTATAACAGTTCTGGCGGTTAATTTCACCTCCACGCCGTGAGTTATTTGCCAGGTGGTGCCTGGTCGGCCAGTTTTGATCGCGAGCAGGAGCCGCTCCACTTGAGCTGCCAGGAGTGATACACCAGTCCGGCGGTGGACTGTTTCATAAATTATTTCTCGTGCGACCTCTGGCGGTAGCATAATATAAAAGTAGCGACTCGCAAGCTGTGCGTCATCCCACTCCCCCAGGAGTTGTTGAATCTGCCGGCGAACCTGGCGCTGCGCGTGCCACAGATGGTAGAGCTGCCGACGCTGCTGATCTGGTACTTGCTGCAGCAGCGACCGAAGGCGATTACGCGTATAGCGGGCTGAGTGGTTCGTTTCATCCTCGATCCATTCAAGCCGGTGCTCCAAGGCATAGGCATAAAGCTGCTGCTTTGTCCGGCCAATGAGCGGCCTGCTAATCCGTGGGTCGCTTAGCCCAGCCAGGCCCCGCCAGCGAGTACCACGCTGCAGGTTAAGAGCAATAGTCTCGACGACATCGTCCAGATGGTGCGCGGTCATCAGCCTGCCACCGTATTGCGCTGCCAGCTGGTGCAAAAACGCATACCGATGGTGGCGAGCGGTCGCCTCGCTCGCTGAGCGACCAAGTGCTTCGCGCTGGCTAATATACGGTAACTGATACTGCGCCGCCAGCTGGCCGACAAACTTCGCATCCTCAGCCGACGTCGGCCGTATACCGTGGTCAAAGTGGGCGACTAATAGCGGCCCTGGGCGCCGCCGTGCCACCATATCGAGCAATACCACACTATCAACACCTCCACTGACCGCCAAGATATATTGCATATAATTTCTCTTCTATTATGACACATTGGGCTACCAGGAATAAAGCCCCCACTCGCCAACAGATCGTTGGCGAGTGGGGGCTGCTGATGGATAGTTGTCAAGCGGCCGCGAATCTTCGCCCTCTTTGTCTCACAAGAAGTCGAGAAGACTCAAGCAGCCGCGGTACTAGCCCCTTTAAGACACCGTGTTGGCGGAAAGGGGCTAGTTCGCGCGGGGCGAGCGCAGCGCGCCGTCAGGCGACGCCGCACCCGCCCCGCAACGAGGCGTTGCTCAGCAGCACTCAGCCAAGGCCGCCCTTTGCTTGCTCGCGTACGACGGCCACGGTGTCCTTGCCCGTGCCGGTCCAGTCGCCCACGACGAGCTTGTCACTGGCCCGCCCGTAGGTGAAAGACGTGTCCGCGTCGCCTCCGGAGAGAGCGTTCTTCACGAACAGGGTCGCACCGCGGCGGACGGCCACGGTGGCCTTGCCGTCTCCGTTCCAGTCGCCGACGTATGCGACGTCGTCGTTGCGCCCGTAGGCGAAGGTGCGATCGGCCTCGCCGCCCGTCAGGGTGTCTCGAAGGAGGTTGATGTGCCCGCGGCGGACGCCGAGGGTCGCCTTGCCGTCGCCGTCCCAGTCGCCCGCGAGGCCGTAATCCTCAGCCTTGCCGTAGGGGACGGCGGCATCGGCCGCGCCCGAGGCGGTGGCGTTGTACTTGATTGAGAAGACGTTGCCGTTCTTGACGGCGATATCGTCCTTCTTGTCGCCGTTGAAGTCAGCCACGAGCACCTGACCCGATCCCGTTCCCGGGAAGGTCGCAGCGGTGGTTTTCGCGTCAGACCGGTTGGAATCGTAGAAGGTGTAGTTCTCGCCGTTGCGGATCGCGACGGTCGAAACGCCGTCGCCGTCCCAGTCACCCGCGATGACCTCGCCGCCCGCAGGGATCTTCATGCCGAGCTTTGCGATGGAGGCCGGGAACTGGTCTGCGAAGTAGAGGTTGCAGGCGTCATCGGCCAAGCAGGGATCCGCGATCGGCTTCTGGCTGTTGTCAGCCGGAGGCTTGGGCGAGGGGTCCGGTGTCGGAGTCGGCGAAGGCGCCGGATCGGTGGGGCTCGGTGCCGGATCGGTGGGGCTCGGTGCCGGATCGGTGGGACTCGGCGCCGGGTCGGTCGGGCTGGGCGCCGGATCGGTGGGCGAGGGGTCTGGCGTCGGTGAAGACGCCGGATCGACCAGTTTCCCGGAATTTTCGAAGAAGAAGGCAGTTGCCTCCTTCTTCATGGGGCCAGTCACGGTCTCAACGACCGCAGTGTTGGTCCACTGTTGGAGCCCGGTCTCCTTGTCCCGGGCTCCATCAGCTGACGGTGGTTGAGAAACCACCGTCAGTTCGTACTGGACCCCGGCTTTCGCCGAGGTCCACCGAACAGATGCTGACGATCCAGAGCACTCAACGTGCTCCGGGTCGTCAGCTGGCCCACCGCCCAGTGGCCGAAGCCACTGGTCAGTAGGCCGCCCCGATACCGAGTCCCACTCGGTATCGGGGCAGGAGAAACCAAGACCATCCGCGGCGTTATCGCGGATGGTCAAAGGCTTTCCTTCGTCGCTCGCCCGAGCGACGAAGGAGGTGGTGGATACGACCCGCCCCCGGGCCGCATCCCAGAAGGAGACCTTCTGTAGGTCCCCTTCTGGTAAGCCCGCCTTACGGCAGGCCTCATCTCGGCAGGGCGGGTCAACCCGCCCTGCCGAGATGTCCTTATTCAGATCACCGCGAAAACTCGCGGTGATCTGCCCCTCAGCAGTCGGAGGCGACTGCTGAGGGAACTCCGCCCAGATCGAGGCCTGCCAGGCCTCGACTGGGCGGTTAAAGTGCACCGCGACCCGACCGTCGCGGTGCACCTCTCCAAATCCAGCGATGGAACCATCGCTGGATTTGAGAGAGAACTCCCCCTCCACAAGCGTGAAGGAGGAATCATTCGAGGTCACAATGACCTCGAATGACTTCTCTGGCTGCCCCTGGCAGCCAGAGAAAATAAACTCAACATGACTCCCATAAGCAAGGGAATCATGTTGGGTTCCCAGAACGTGGCCCAGCGCCACGTCCTGGGTACAGGTCACCGGGGCGGGCTGCTGGCCCGCCCCGGTGACAGCTCGAGCCGTCAGTGCTGGCAAAACTGCCAACACTGCGGCAAAGAGGAACGCCGCCAGCGCTGCGGCGGCGTTCCTCTTTTTATATACGATTTTCATTCTAGCCCCTTTCAGGCTAGGAGCCCCCTCCCCTCACCCACCGGCAAGGGGAGGGGGCTCGTTGACAACTTGTTAAGGCACGCTCATACTCACATTCTTTTGGAATGCAAGCACAAGCGGATACGATTGTACCCTATCTTTTTATAAAATGCTATAGCTTATTTCCCAATATATACAACTAATTGGCATTTCACCTCTCGTCTGCTATAATCTGCCCTAGCATGGCACCGTAGCTCAGCTGGTTAGAGCGCAGGACTCATAAGCCTGAGGTCGGTGGTTCGGGTCCACCCGGTGCTACCATGTACGATATAGCAATACCCCTCTGGTATACCAGAGGGGTATTTTCGTGCAGGCAGGCCAGCATGGTGGCTCAAAGCGTGAGCTCTTCTACCTGCAGTTGCAGCAGATCAACCGGTGCTATACCAGCCGACAGCCCTACCTCTGCCAGCCGCTCGGTGACCCACGCACCAAGCTCCTGACTACTGCGTGGCCGCTCCCAGGTCCGAAGCTCCTGCTGCTGACTCGCCGCCAACAGCCGCGCCAGCTCCTGCTCAGCATTGTTCATAGTGGTGACCCTTTATATGTGTTTATGTTTGTTGGTGACCCGCTTAGATATTAGCATAAACGTTATAAAAATACAAGAGATGCGTGGTATTTTTTGCCTCATTTAGTTGGTAGTTTTTCTCTTATGATTACGCTTATGCTATAATAGATCGTACGACAATAATTACAAGGTGGGTACAACACACATGCGGGTGGCAATTCTCTGCTTCATCGGGCTTATTCACGCCAGTTTTCAGCTGAGCGTCAGCGTGCTGACGCTACTGGGCGGCCATTCGCTGGGGCGGCGGCTGGCCTACCGGCGAGTGATGGGCTTGCTGCGTAGTTTTGTGCTCGGTGCCCTACTGATGACCATTCTCTTGACAACTAGTCTAGTGTATTACATATCAATTATCGTGCAACATCAGCTCATCACCTGGCAACTGATCATGGCAATCAGCTGTGGTGTGCTCGCCAGCCTGGGTGTCGCCAGTTGGCTGCTCTACTACCGCCGCGGCCACGGCACCGAGCTGTGGCTACCGCGCAGTTTCATCGCCTATCTGAGCAAGCGCTCCGCCAAGACCAGCAGTCGATTCGAGGCATTTAGCCTTGGCGTATCGAGCGTCATCGCGGAGCTACCCTTTTTGATTGGCCCCTTTTTGACAGCTAGTTTACTCATCGCTGCCCTGCCAGCACACCTTTGGCAAGCTGGTGCGATCATCAGCTACAGCTGCCTGGCGGTATCATCGCTCGGGCTCATTATTGTAGTGGTCGGCAGCGGCCACACCATCGCTCAGGTGCAGCAATGGCGGCAGCGGCACAAATATTTCATGCAATTCTTCAGTGGTAGTAGCCTGCTCGTCATGGCAGTCTTTTTGGCCGTGGAGTACGTCGTGAGGTATCCATGAGCACTCTATCGAGTAGACCCACGGCGCCGATCGTCGTCAAACGGCGAGGCCGCGATGACGAAGTATTTGACCCTCACAAACTCCAGCAGTCAATCCTCGCCACCTGCCTTAGCCTGCAGACACCGATCGGCCATGCCGAAGACGTCGCTGCTAGAGTCACCCGCGGCGTACAGCAGTGGTGTCGGCACCACCCGACCATGACCTCTGATGATATTCGTCGCCAAGCAACTCACTGGCTCCTCCCCCTACACAGCGAGGCAGCATATCTGTATAATCAACATAAAACGATTGTGTAGAGGAATTATCATACTATGGCGCAACGATCGATCGCACAAACACCGATCATCCCACGAGCAAATTTTGACTACGATGTCATTGTCATCGGTAGTGGTGCTGGCGGGTCTCCGGCAGCCAGCATTCTAGCCCGCGCCGGCAAGCGAGTCGCTATTGTCGAAAAGTCAACATTTGGTGGTGAATCGCCTAATTGGGGAGACATCCCGACTGGCGCACTCCTGCACGTCGCCAACGTATACCAGACTGCCCACCAGGCCGCCGGTTTCGGTTTGCGAACCGCTGACCTCAGCTATAATTACCCGTCACTCCTCGCCTGGAAAAACACCACAATCGCCCGGACTGGCGCTGGCGACAACCGTGACTACTACGAGAAGCAAGGTATCACGGTACTCACTGGAAACGCCCATTTTTTGAGCCCGCACGAGATCGCTATCGACCAACAGCGTGTATCGGCTCGTAAATTTTTGATCGCCACTGGCTCTACCTGGCACATCCCACATATTCCCGGCCTAGACGGTAATTCATATTTTGTACCTAAGACGCTTCTGGCGCAGCCGCGACCACCCCGATCATTATTCATCATCGGCTCACATGCGACTGCGATCGAACTGGCACAGCTATTCGCCATATTTGGCACAAAAGTCTACGTCGCCGAGGCTGCCCGGCGTATTTTGCCAGAATTTGAAAGCGAGGTAAGCGATACAATGATCAGCGACATGCGGCACCGCTATGGTATTACCGTACTGACGCAAGCCCGGATAACTGGCGTCGAGCAGGCTGGTCATGACCGCCGAATTCGCTATATTCAAGGCCACCAAGAGCACGTCGTCAAAGCAGAGGCTTTGCTGATCGCCGATGGTCGTATACCGGTGACTGATCTAGGCTTGGAAAACGCTGGTGTCGAATACGACAGGTACGGTATCTCGGTTAACGCCGCTATGCAGACGTCGATACGGCATATATTTGCAGTCGGCAATGTCGTCGATACCACCGCCCAGACTCATAGCATTCTGAACCATAGCCGTACCGCTGCCCACAATATGCTCCACCACGCGATGATCGCGCTCGACGACCAACCCAAACTCCAAGTGGTCTTCACGCAGCCGCAGATCGCCCAGACCGGATTTAACGAGGATGATTGTATCAAGCGTGACCTCCGCGTCAAGACAGCGATCGCGCCGCTCACCCTGACAGCCAGAAGCAACATCACCGACCAGCGAATCGGCTTTGTCAAACTAATCAGCGACAAAAAAGGAGTCCTCCTCGGAGCCACCATTGTCGCCCCACAAGCAAGCGATATGATCGCTCAATTGACGCTGGCAGTTCGCCAGGGGATGACTGCCGAGGCGCTTGTCAATACACCAAACTGCTTTGTCGCCTGGTCAGAAGCAGTGCGGATCGCTGCTGGCAAACTTCTCTAATCTCAACTGATGCGCTATACTAAGAATCGCGGGGGTGTAGCTCAGCGGTTAGAGCAGCGGGCTCATAACCTGTTGGTCGCTGGTTCGATCCCAGCCACCCCCACCATACACATACCACTAATATAAATATGCAAAAAATCGCCTTCAAACGTTTATTATATCGCCTTCGTCATGACTATTTGACACTCAACAACATAGTCATTGCGGCGGCTTTTTTGATTGCCCTGAGCTGGGCCTGGGGGTCAGTCGAGGTGATGCAGCGCAATTACCAGCTACAGGAGTCAGTCGACAGCAAACGCCGCCAGGTAGAGATCGAGAAATTACGCGTCTCCCTCTTGACATACGAAGAAAAATATTACCAAAGTGATGAATATATTGATCTCGCCGTCCGGCAGCGGCTTGGCCTTGGCGCCCCGGGTGAGCAGCAGCTGATCACCCCATCGACAGACACCGCGGCACCATCAGCTACCCGACCAGCTCAGCACAACCAAGCCAACTACCCCCGCAGTAACCTCCAGCAGTGGCTAGACTTTCTCTTCGGCGGACGCCGGCACAAGTAGGTTGCAAAATGCGCATACATCTGCTAGGATGGTAGTATATCGCGGGGTAGAGCAGCCCGGTAGCTCGTTTGGCTCATAACCAAAAGGTCGTAGGTTCAAATCCTACCCCCGCAACCACAAAAATCCCCTCTTCTTTGCGAAGGGGGTATTTTTGTGGCATGAATAGATTTTTAAAGCCATAGCCTGATTATACAAACAAAGGATCCTCGTCTTCACGAGGATCCTTCGAGCAGCTGTTTGTTTGCCTTTATTATAGCAGTAATACGCTTATGGTTCAAGGACACGCTACTTTTTCTTCTTCAGAATCAAGAAACCATTGCGAGGTGATTCAACCACGATCCGGTCATCTGGCAAATCAACTGGCTCACCCTTATCGCTCTTCTCTACCTTCGTGAAAAAATAAATTACTTGCTTCCTACCGCCACGGAGATCCGCGATTGTCTTATGTAGATAGTACGTCACACCCTTCGAATTTGTATGCTTATAAGCCATGTAATCCTATACCTCCTATTAAACAGTATTACCTTTTCAGGGTACTATCCCGCTTGACCTCTGTCAAGTTACGGCCGTGCCCGCTGCCGCCATAATATAATACGTAGGACGATAATTATCAGGAGCCGAGTAATGATCATCGCTACCAGAATTACTACTGCGACCACTGACCAGCCAGCAAAATCTGGCGACCACAGCGGTGAGACAAATGTCTGATAATACGGTGCAGTTGGTGGTGGCACAAATTGTAAACTTGAGGCAGTAGCGGCCGGATACTTGGCCCATTCTTCATTGATACAGCTGACATAGCGCGGATCAGCATTGACCGAAAAACGGCCATAGCCCTGCTGCTGCGCCCTGGCATCACACACCTGGCGCACCTTGACGACAACATCATTGTTGGATCGGCTCGCCACCTCTTGCGAGAATTTTTTGAATTCTCGGTCATACACTCGCTTATAGGCATGGTCGAGCGCCACACGCCCCGGGCTGGCATTCATATGCGATGACGCGTAGCGCTGCAAATCATACAATCGCTGCCCTACCAGCTCATCCTTGCCCGTCTTGTCGGCATCGGTCACGGCGTCTCGACGCTCGATCATACCGATGTTATTGAGCCGCAAAAAAGTCGCTGCCACAAATATCATCATAGTCAGCAGGAGCAGCAGCTGCCAGAGCTTGAGCTGCCGTAACCGTCGCTTTGTTGACTTGACCTGCTTGTGTGACATATCCCACCTGTTCGGTCTTAGTATAGCATAGCTTTTGTAGTGTATACTGGTGGTATGCGAATTTACTTTTCAGGAATTGGTGGGGTTGGTATCGGGCCGTTGGCGATGATCGCGCATGACGCCGGCTATGCGGTCTACGGCTCAGACCAGACAGATGGGCTGATCACCCAGGAGCTCAGCCGACGCCACATCCCCTTTCAGCTGGATCAATCTGGCGACTATCTTCGGGCGGTCCACCAGCAAGCGCCCCTTGACTGGTTCGTCTACACCGCCTCTCTGCCAGCTGACCATCCAGAGCTCCAGCTGGCTCAGCAGCTTGGTTTGCGTATTTCAAAACGTGATGAGTTACTAGCACAGATTATCCACGATACGCAGCTGAAGTTGATCGCTGTGGCTGGTACACATGGCAAAACTACCACCACCGGCATGCTCGTGTGGGCGATGAAGCAGCTTGGTGTGCCAGTCAGCTATTCGGTTGGCTCAACCCTTAGCTTTGGGCCAAGTGGTGCGTTTGACCATCAGAGCGAATATTTCGTTTATGAGTGCGATGAATTCGACCGTAATTTTCTGCATTTTCAGCCATATCTTTCGCTGATCACCTCGGTCGACTATGACCATCCAGATACCTACCCGACACAGGCTGACTACCGAGCAGCCTTCCGGCAGTTTGCCGGGCAGTCGCGTCAGCTGATCGGCTGGCAGGACCAGCAAGATATTATCGACCAGGCGAATCCACGCCACCGACTACTGGCAGCACCACATCAGGGGCTCACATTACCGGGTGTTCACAACCGGGCTAATGCATCCCTGGTTATCGCCGCGCTGCAGCAGCTCCAGCCAGATAGCTCAGCTGATCAGTTGCTGCACGCAATGAACCAGTTTCCTGGTACTGCACGACGGTTTGAAAAACTGGCAGACCACCTCTATAGCGACTATGGCCACCACCCAGTAGAAATTGCCGCGACGCTGCAGCTGGCCCGTGAACTGAGCGACCACGTCGTGCTGGTCTATCAGCCACACCAAAACATCCGCCAGCACGAGATCCGCCACCAGTACACCGATTGCATGACCCTGGCGGAGACAGTGTACTGGCTGCCAACATACCTCACCCGCGAAGACCCTCATCTGCCTATCTTGACACCAGAACAGCTCAGCCAGCATATGGTCAACCGCTCAGCCGTGCAGTCAGCTGAGCTCGATGATCAGCTATGGCAGGCGATTACCGCCGCCCGACGTACTGGTAAACTTGTCTTGTGTATGGGCGCTGGTACGATCGACAGCTGGCTACGGCAGCGCCTCGCCGAGGCCTAAGCTCAGCGCCGCCACATTTTGCCCCTCTCATGCCAGATGATCCTCGACTCGGCCGGCGCGTCAGTTAGCGATCGTCGCCACTGCCGTGTAGTTGATCGCGGTCACGCCGGCTGGCGAGCTTTTGGTTGTTGATGCGGGCAACTTCTTCAAGGCTAGAGCCTAGTAAATGTGCCAGCGAGGTGACATACCACAACACATCACCCAGCTCTTTGATGATCGCTTGCCTGTCCTGCTCAGATAGCTGACCGTGCTGGTCGCGGATGAGCTTTTTGAATTTCTCAGCCACCTCACCTGACTCACCACATAACCCTAGCACCTGAGCCATCGTGGTCGGGTCAATTTGACCGTAGGCGTGTTGGCCACCGAGCGTCGCCAGTGCTTTGTCGGCATATTCTTCGAGTGTCATATTACTACCTCCTTTTTGCTGGTTTTATTGTAACAAATCGACCATAAACTCCTCAAAAAAGAACGGGTCGCGAAAAAAGGTCCGAGCGATGATCTGCTCCACAGCTGGCGCCAACTGATAGTCAGCCAGCTTGTGCGGCCGCGCCCATATCAACCCCTCACCCACTGCTGCCTCCTGAATCTCTGCGTAAAAAACATGCGCCAACGTCGACGATAAGACCGCTTCATCCGCCACCACTCGAATATAGCAATCGCCAGCATGGGCCAATGGCGCATCACCCATTGCCAACTTTTCATGCGCCTCTCGCTGAGCAGCAGCCAGCATCGACTCATCGTCAATATGCAACTTGCCACACGGCAGTGTCCAGGTGTCAATGTGTGGCTGCTTAGTGCGCCGCTGGAGCAGCACATCACCATCGGCATTTTGGATAACAATCATAGTAATAATTTTAGGCTGGGTACGAATTTTGAGTGATTTGATACTAACCCTATCGACGTATGATAGCCCTTCTAGCCCCAAGCAATATCCATTTGCTGTCTTGACGATAAATCCCCGCTTCTTTAATAAATTTAAGTGGTAGCTATAAAGATTTGTGTCGATCTTTGGCGGCCGCATATCCCGAAACCGCGCATATTTCGTATGGGTCAAGACGCTGAGGATATGTTTCTGGATGTGGTGTTCTGGGGCAAATTGGTCAATCATAATTGAGTCAAATTATACTTGCTAGAGTTATGATCAGCAAGCAAATACAATTGATGAGCGATATGACATTTTATCATCAAGGAGAAAATATGACTGGCGAAGCAAGACAAGTTCAAGCTGAAGTGGATAATATCAAACCTGTGGAATTGCTAGAGGCACTACGTCAAGGAAAACATCTATCAGTAGAATTGACCGATGACCAGACCTTCGACACGGTTTCACATGACATAGATAGGCAGCCTCTATTTCAAAAAATGGCAAATCTGGCAATCATATCTGCAGGCTTCGTAGATGATTTTTCAGGCGTTGAACGTATAACCCCGATTAGACAATGGAGATCGCGAAACGGATGTAGAGCATAGTTTTCTACTGGCGACGTTAGCTCCAAATCTAGCACAAATGCTCTACCCTAATCTTGATAGAGGTCGTATCCGCCACTACAGCCTTGTCCACGACATGATAGAGATTGAGGTCGGTGATGTCGCCACGTTTAACCTGTCACCAGACGAGCAGGCCGAGAAAGAACGTCGCGAACAGCTAGCCTTAGAAAAATTACTAAAGGAACTACCGCCACTTGAGGCCGAAGCGTTAGAGTCATATGAGAAGCAGGATACGCCAGAGGCTCGTTTTGTCCGCCTCGTCGACAAACTTCTTCCGACCGTGGTTGACATTACCGGCCAGGGCCCTCGAGTTGTTGAAGAAGATTTCGGCATCACAAGTCTTGGCGAGCTTCGTAGTTCTCACAATAAGTTAGCCGCCAAGTGGCGAGATATGTTCCATAATGAATTCCCGGAGATCGAACAGTTATACGCCGTCCTTGCCTATCTTTTTGAAAATAAGTATGCGCAAGAACGTCAGGAGCAAAAAGAAACTCGCATACCAGAACGACCAAACCAGCTGAAAGAAGTTGAAAGAAAGTGGCTCATCGACCCAGACAACCTTCCTAATGATCTAGAGAATTATCCTCATACTAATCTTACGCAAGGGTATTTAGCAGTGAGTGGTGATGGATCGGAAGCGCGTATCCGTAGCTTTGGTGATGGTGAGCGGTTTGAGCTGACCGTCAAAACTGCCGGTACAGTTGTTCGCGGCGAGCAAAACATTAAGATAAGTGGCGAAATGTTCGAGACACTTTGGCCACAGACTGAAGGCAATCGCGTTGAAAAGACGAGATACTACGTGCCATTTACCGATAACAGCAATAACCAGCACACAATTGAGCTTGATGTCTATGCAGGGCATTTATCGGGGCTCATCACAGCAGAGATTGAATTTAGTGGTCGCGAAACGGAGGCATCGGTTCGTGCGAATGCCTTCACACCACCAAAGTGGTTTGGTGAAGATGTCAGCGAAAACAAGTATTACAAGAACCCTTCCCTTGCCTCAATGGCGCTCGGTTCACAGATCTAGGTCCTCGCTCGCACAAACCCAATTGCCCTTCCCTCACCAACCCACCGCTGTTCGTAGGTTGTCATGATCCGAGCGTCACTCTGCTCATCAAATCGCTCCGATTTGTGCAGGTCAAACGTCAGTTCCCGAAGCCGCCAGTCAGCTGCCACCAGCTGCTCCAAACTCCAGCAAAAAAAGTCATGGTCATCGTGTTTGAGCAGTAGTTCACCGTCGGGGCGCAGCAATTGCCGGTATATCGCCAAAAATCGCTGATGCATCAAGCGGCGCCCCTGAGAGTGCGGCCGCGAAAACGGGTCAGGAAAGGTGACCCACAGCTGTCGAGCCGAGCCAGCCATAATGAGCTGGTCCAGCTGGTCCGCCCGAGCCCGGACAAATTTGACATTGGTGAGGCCACGGCGTTCAGCCTCCCGCGCCCCCTTTTGCAGCCGGTCGCCTTTCACATCGACTGCCAGAAATTGCTGCGCCGGCCGCCGAGCTGCCAACTCAACACTAAACAAACCAGTGCCAGCTCCAACCTCCACGACATCAATCGGGCAGCGCTGCCACTCATGACACTCAAAACACAGTGGCGAATTGGCAAACAGCGCAAATTTATACTTCTTACGCTTTCTTGTAATAATAAACTGATTTGGATCGACAAAACTCATGTCATTCATTATACTAAAGACACAATGGATACGCTTATAAAACAAACACTCGACGCCAGCCGAGTCGATGAGTGGTTGACAAGCCACGGATTTGGCTGGCTTGTCAGTCAGCGGATGATACAAACCGTCAGCATCGTGGTTGGCTCGGTGATTATTTACTATATCGGCAAGTTACTTATCGATTGGGGTATGCGCTACACTATTCGCTCAACCGCCAGACACCGCGGCTGGCACCGCAAGGATATTGAGAAGCGCGAGAAAACACTCATGCAGCTCACGCATAGTTTTTGGTATATTGTCACCATTGCATATGTTATGGCGATGATCGCACACCACTTGTTTGGCTTTGATCTCTCGCCACTATTTGCCAGCGCAGGGATCATCGGTGTGGCGCTTGGCTTCGGAGCCCAGTCGTTGGTGAAAGACTTTTTGTCGGGTATCTTTATTATTGCCGAAAATCAGTACCGTGTCGGTGATGTGGTTGATATCATGGGTGCAGTCGGCACTGTCGAGCGAGTCGGCACCCGCTCGACCATCGTCCGCGACGCTGATGGCAATGTCCACTATATACCAAACGGCACCATCCAGCACGTCATCAACAAAACGATGGGCTACAGTATGTCGCGCTTCACCCTCCAACTTGACCCCAGCGTTGACGTCGCCGAGGTCAAAGAGATTATCAACAAAACCGGCCTACGACTCTCAAAAGAAAAGAAATGGACAGACAAAATTATCGATCCGCCTAAATTCATCTCGGTCGGCGACATTACCGGGCGTTCGGTCGAAATCACCATTGCCGGCAAGACAATGCCCGCTGATCAGTGGTCAGTCACCTCAGAGATGCGAAGCCGCCTACTGACTACTTTTGAGCGAAGAGGTGTCCTCTTAGCTACCCTACCGACACATGCTGGCGGGCTCAGTATAGGCAAGAAATAGCCTCACGCTACTTCCGCCTACTTTGCCTCAGACTCGAGCCCCAGCTGGCTATCGCTCAAGACATCGGTTGAGAAGGCCTTCGCCTGTAGCACTTTATCAGACGACTTCTTGTACTGTGCCAAGAAATCCTCCAACACCTTGGCGTCAACTGGCCCCTGCGCCTGAAAACTCTTTTGGTTTTTCTGCTCGCGACTCACTTTCGGCCGTAACGCACTGAAATCAGGCCGACTCAGATCAAGCCGAAACGCATCAGTTGAGTAGTAAATATACATCGAGATCGACACCAGGGCCACCCCCAAAACGATCACCGACACCACAAAGGTTACCAGCCGATTGCGCATAATATATTCTTTAAGCACCGCTCGCTCCCTGCCCCTTCTCTGATAATAATTTCTGATGAATGTGTTCAACTGCTGCCCGATACTCGACAACGATATCATTTAACTGCTGCACTGCCGTGGCCAACTTCGCACGAGTGTCGCGAGTTTGCAAAATATGGGCATAAAACTCTGTCGGGTTTGTCCGGCAATCAGTCCGGATCAGCGCCGATAGCGCCCCTTCATAGTGGTTGAACTCGGTGGCAAAAGTCGCTCGTGCTGCCTCAAACCGACTAGTGATCTCCGCAACTCGCGAGCTGTCGATCCTGTTAACCGCCAATCGAGCATTCAGTTTCGCCATTAATCGGGCCGAGATATCGTTATAGTTCTGACCGACATTCACCCGAAGCAGCGTATCATTGTTGTAGAGACGCCGGAGTGAGCTGGTGATAGTATCGCAGCGAGACTGCAATCGATCAATCTGCGTGCCACCACCTGGCTGAAAATCTTGCGACTGAGCCAACGCCGCCTGTGGTGCAACCAACAAACCAGCCACCGCAATCAAAAACGCCAGACATATCACGTGCTTTTTCATCCGTTCTATTGTCTCGCGTTTTCGATATTACGTCAAATGTAGTGTCTAGCGGAAGTTCTTTTCGACATTGCCTCGAACTTCACGGGCAGTTGCGGCAGCGGTCGTGCCGACCTTGTGGGCACCAGCCTTGATCGACTGGGCACTTTCCTTGGCAGCGGCCTTGGCCTGGCCTGCTCGTTTCTTGGCGACTACTTTCAGTTCATCAGCCTTCTGCTTAATATCTCGGCGAGTCTCCTTGCCGCTCTTTGGGGCGGTGAGAATACCGGCGGCGAACCCGGCGACTGCTGCACCGATAACTGCTGCTGCTTTTTTCATAATTTCCTCCTTCTTTTGTTTGTATGCCGACCGAATAGCTTGCCGATCTCAGTTACTACTTTAATCGGCGATAGCCACTCAGTTGCCTGGGCAATATTGGTCGTCACTTGGTCGACGCGCTTGGCAAGACGCTGCAGCTTTATCAGGAGTGCAATCATCACCGCCAAGAGTGTCAAGATAACCACCGAATGCAGCCCAATAATGATTGACAGCAGTACGATGATTGTCTGTGTGTGATCCATACCTTTCCTTTTTGTGTAATAGTTAGTATTTTTGTGTTAGATAAACCAACGCTTTTCATACTAGCATAAGACATTAAATTTGTCAAGCATTATCGTTATATAATAGTCCATCTCGCTGTAAGCTCTCAATCGCTGACGCAAAACGAGGGTCACCAGACAACACAGCAACAATCTGCGCACGCGACCAGCCCCGAGCCTGATAACGCAAAATCTCACCACGCATTTGCCGCGAACTTCCCTGAAAGGGGGTGTGAGTGCGATACTGCCGACTCATCGCAAGCCTCGCTTTGCCGTCTGCCTTGAGGCGCGCACCGTAATCCATCAGCGCCCAAAACCACTGCCGAGGTTGAGTCCTATCTATAGTTTGCTCCACCAGTTTCAGCACTTCCCTGTCAGACACGGTATCGTCTTGCCGAAAAAAGTGATTGAAATAGACGGTTCGGATATTCGTCTCTATAAATGGTGTCGGGATTTGATACACATAATTAAGGATTGCGCCAGCTGTATTAGTACCGACACCGGGCAGCTTGACCAAATCAGCCAACGTCGCCACTGGCGCACCCTCGGCGATCAGCCGCACCGCCTGATGCAGATATTTCGCGCGGCGATTATAGCCAAGCCCTTGCCACGCCGCCAGCACATCTCGTAGCTCAGCCGCTGCTAGGGTTTGGATGTCGGGAAAGGTCGCCACAAAACTGGTAAATTTTGGCAGCACCCGAGCAACTTGCGTCTGCTGAAGCATCAACTCACTGACCAACACATAATACAGCGTCGGCTGGTCTCGCCATGGCATAGACCGATAGCCCAGGCGACCCTGCTGGTAGACAATTTGCCGAAAAGCTGACTGATTCATCGGTAGCTATAAGAATGCATGACGACACGTGCCATCACACACGCCGCCACTATCTCCCATAATATCTATCACGGCCTCTAGTATATCACAGCATGGCATATTGTAGACAAATAAGCAATTTATGAGTAAAGTAGTGAATACTTATGTATGATAGAAAAAAGAAAGTGTGGCGAGTTGAAGAAACATATGAGGAACATCGACACTTCCTCGGTATACCATTAGGTACGCGCACGAAAAAAGTGACCTGGGCTAAATTCCCTACATCTGGCGCTACAGGTCAATACGTCATACCTCCTATAGCAGAAACCTGGGCACTGGCTGATTTTGACATACGATCCGACATAATGCCAGAAAGAATAGAGACAGGCAACCTGTGGGACTTTGATATGTATGATGGGCTAGGTGTCTTATCGCAACTATCTGACGAAGAACAGCAGCAGCTCGAAGCACATCGCATGAGCAGTATAACCATACCCGGGCTAGCCCAATACGACAAATGGTCCATCGAGAGAAGAATTGAGAGCAGAATTGCTCAAGCCAATACCCCTGCTGTGCTGGCAGAGTTGGATGAAAAAATTGCAAAAACTTCTTCGCAGCTTGCATCGCCAAACCTTACCAAACAAGCCAAAAAAGAACTCAGGAAGAAAAAGCGTAATTACCTCCGGCTCAAGAAGTCAGAACACACTTCTTACCAACAATTTTTGGCAGGAGACTCTTATGGTTACCCCTTCGCTCCAGGAAGCCTAGAGTGGCGACTTAACCGACCAGAGTTAGTACAGATTGTTGACTATGTCCTCAAAAAAGCTGAAGTTGATATTATAAATATCGATAACTTGAAAGAGCGTGGCTTCACAGAAGACGACGAACTATTCACCCATTCTATCGACCGCGTCAAAAAAAATTACCAAGATGGGTCAGAGAGCGCTTTTAGACATCATGAAGGATGCCTACATCGAAAGCGTCAAGTCGGCACCTCTCCGCAAGACAGACTCCGCGCCGCACAAAGAATCTCTTGTGTCTTTTTTGGATTTGAGGTATCCGAATTGGAGATACACTGTCAGATGGGAAGATGCGCCTAAAGTGATGGAGATTCTTTACGGCGATTTGTATTTGTAGTATACTAGGCTTATGAAACATACGAAGATTTCTCAGATTATTCTCAGTATCGCGCTAATTGTGCTTGTCACCTGGGTATTGGGTATGGTGTTTAAGTTAGCTGCCTGGTTGATTAATGGTCTGCTTTATGTAGCAGCAGTGGTGGTGATTATTTGGCTGATCACCCTGTTTATCGAGAGTAAGCGGGGTCATTAAGCCCTTATAATTAACTCTAACTTGCCCAGCCTTTTGGGCATTTTTGAGCCTTGGCCCGAGAGTAGGTACGGCAACGACACCCACCCGACCTAGGCGGGTAGCTCTACCAACTATCGCGATAAGCCAAGCTCGCGTCGCTGCGCCTGGTCAACTGTTGACGGTGAGTTCATCATCACGTCGACGCCCGAGCCGTTCTTCGGAAAGGCTAAAGTCTCGCGGACATTAGTTTCGTCGATGAGTTCCATGAGGATGCGATCAACACCAAAGGCACAGCCAGCGTGCGGCGGTGCGCCGTATTTGAAGGCATTTAGCATGGCGCCAAACTTTTCCTCGACGTAGCTTTCGCGAAAACCGAGCAGCGCAAATACCTTATAGAGTACTGCTGGATTATGATTGCGCACGCCGCCGGAGCAGATTTCGTAGCCGTTCATCACCATGTCAAACTGATCAGCCACGATAGCTAACTTTTCGGCATCGGTGGTAGCAGACTCCAACGCCTCTAGGCCACCCTTCGGCATGCTAAATGGATTATGGCCAAAATCAAGCTTCTTGCCGTGGTCATCCCATTCATAGAATGGAAAATCGATAATCCAAGCCAAGGCTACCTCATCCGATTTTTTCAGGTCGAAGTGAGCAGCAAATTCGTTTCGCAGACGACCAAGCACAGCGTTGACGACCGGGCGTGTGTCGGCGCCGAAGAAGACTGCGTCGCCATCAGCTGCACCAGTTTTTTGCTGGATTGCCGCAAGCTCTGTGTCGCTCAAGAACTTGGCAATTGGCGATTTTGCCTCACCATCTTGGTAGGTGATATAGGCTAAGCCACCCGCCCCCTCGCTTTTGGCAATGTCGGTAAACTGATCAATTTGCTTGCGGCTGAGGCTGGCGCCGTTTTTGACGCAAATCACCTTGATGCACTCAGCGTTTTTGAACACACCAAATTCGGTGTCGGCAAATACCTTGGTCAGCTCAATCAGTTCCATACCAAAACGTAAGTCTGGCTTATCCGAGCCATACGTCTCCATGGCGTCGCGGTAAGAAATGCGCGGAATTGGCTGGCCGTCGCCTACTGGTAGATCACTCAAATCCAATAGCTTCTTACCCGCAAACTCGGTCGCCAGCTGCCGCATCAGTGGCTCAACTTCCTGGCGAACCTCCTCGCCATCCTCAACGAAGCTCATCTCGAGATCCAGCTGATAAAACTCACCGTACAGTCGATCAGCCCGCGGATCTTCGTCGCGAAAACACGCCGCCAACTGGTAATACCGCGGTACGCCGCCAACCATTAGCAGCTGCTTGAACTGCTGCGGCGCTTGCGGCAGCGCGTAAAACTTGCCTTCTTGCAAGCGACTCGGGATCAGGAAATCACGCGCGCCTTCGGGGCTGGAATTTGCCAAAATCGGCGTCTGAATCTCAATGAAGTTGCGGTCGTCCATGTACTGATGCATCCGCCGGTACATTTCAGCGCGTTTTTTCAGCATCTGCTGCATCGTTGGACGGCGCAAATCAAGGTAACGATATTTAAAACGCAAATCTTCGCCCGCTTGATTTTCCTCAGCAAACGGCTGGATAGGCAAGGTTTCAGCACGGTTCAAAATTTCCAAATTTTCTACCACAATTTCCACATTACCGCTGGCGATATGTGGGTTCTTCAGGCCTTCGCCGCGCTCCGTCACCACACCGTGCGCCCGAATCACAAACTCGTCGCGCAGGCTTTCCGCCAAACGAAAGGCCTCCGCTCTATCAGGATTAATCACCAGCTGCACCAACCCGGTATGGTCACGCAGGTCAATAAAAATCAGCCCGCCGTGATCGCGCCGGGAGTGCACCCAGCCAGCCACTGTGATAGTGTGACCCGCCATTTCAGGGGTAGTATGCGCATAAACTCTCCGTCTCATATCGCTTAATTATAGCATATCTTCACCGGGCCTACACCGTGTGGCCAGCTTCTGGCAAATTGTTTTTGCGTGGGTTGTAGGCTGCCACCTGCCGCAGATCATCGTAGGCATCGAACTCATCATTGATTTTACGGCCCAATAGCGCCTCTAGAACATCCTCAAGTGTCAGCAACCCAACCGTCTCGCGAAACTGATTGACCACAATGAAGAGATGGTGGCGCACCCGGATAAAGGCGGCCAGCGCATGCTGAAGTGATTGGTCCTGCCGGATATAAAACACTTTTTTGTCCATCGCTGCCTTGACCGTTTTGACGCGGGCGCGATCACTGGTCTCGAGTAGATCCTGCACATACAGCATACCGACAATGTGGTCGATATCACCCTCGACAACCGGGAATCGACTATAGCTGGTTTCGTGAAGCTCTGTCAGGACAAGCGGGCCAAGCACCTCATCAACACTGACTGTCGCGATCATGCTTTTTGGTGTCATCACCTCGCTGACCTGCATTGTATCAAGATTAAGGCCGTTGGCAATCAGTCTTTTTTCATGAGCAGTCAGCACATCACCAGACTGTGCCACAATCGAGCGAAGCTCCTGTTTTGATTCGATATCATACGTGTCACTCGGCACTGGCGCGACTGACCGAATCATCCGGAACAGCCAGCGGTGATGTTCGATAAAGCCCAGGATTTTGGCTTCGTAGCGGCTATAGAGTTTTTGTGAGCGACTCTGGAGTGGCGGCAGGCTAGCTACCGCACCAGACTCAAGCGCAATAATAAACGATACCACCAGCCCAACCGCCCAATGAAACAGTTCTACTCCGGTGACGCTCAACACCACCAATAGTGTCGCTACAATTACCCGCTGCAGAGAGAAGATGTCCGCAAGCAGTGCCCGCCGCTTCAGGAGTAATGCCGCCTCAGTGTCTCCGGCGCGAGCTCGCCGCCGCAGCTCAAACCGACTATGCGACGACAATTGAGGATGAACCCCGAGCACCACCACCAAGGCGACTAATGCCGCGACAAAAACCCCCGCTTCGATCATTTCCATACCGCTATTGTATACTTTTTATGCTATAATGGCTAGGATAACTGGAGGAATCATAATGAATAAAAAATCGTGGAGTGTCTTTGCGCTTATTGTCATCGCTATTATTGGTGGTCTTATTTATATGTCACTACAAAACCGGCTCGATGTGAGTAATATCAGCCAAGACCGTATCAATGGTGTACTCGCAGGTGAAGAGCGAAACGGTCATATCGGCGACCACACCAAAGGTAATACACAAGCCAAGGTCCGCCTCATCGAATACGGCGACTACCAATGCCCAGGCTGCCGTACTTCGACCGAAGAAGTCGATAAGCTGATGAGTAAATACCAGAATCATCTCGAACTGGTATTTCGCAACTTCCCTATCCCAAGCCTTCACCCAAATGCGCGGGCAGCCGCTGCGGTAGCTGAGGCAGCTGGCCTTCAGGGGAAATATTGGCAGATGCACGATCTTCTCTACAAAAACCAAACCAGCTGGTCAACCGCTAGCTCCAAGGAGCGATCTGACGCGTTTCTTGGCTATGCCAAGCAGCTCCAGCTGAATGAACAGCAGTTTACCAAAGACCTTAACAGTGCGAAGATCGCCCAAAAGATCGACTACGACGTCGCGATTGCTCGCAAACAAAATATCACCGGCACACCAGCTTTTTATCTTAATGGCAAGGCAGTCCAGCGCCAGAAAGACGGCGACCTAGAAAAAGCTGTCGTCGAGGCGCTCAAACAGGCCGGCGTCAACCTAGATACAGCGCAAAAAACCGAGGGTCAATCTCCGGCTGAATCGACCGAGACCCAATAATATGCTCATTTCTTGAGGGATTTTTCTGAGGGTCGCGGAGCCGACACCTCAGCGGAGCGGCGTCATATATCCTTTATAAAAAATCACCCCGGTGCCTGTGGGGTGATTTTGATGTCTTGTCTACGATGTTTTTAGTGCTCTATGTATGTTTGCCACGCGGCGGGCACCACATCCACTGCGACCTTTTTGCGCCGAGACGACACAAAGGTAATAGTGATTGACATGGGTTACTCCTCGTCATTATTGTTTGTCTCGCACACTCTGACGCATACTTCGACCTTATACCCTTATCGACCTTAACCCTTATCTTGCGTACGCATGCTCCTGGTGAGAGACACATAGACTATCGTAACAGACATTTCTTAGTGTGTCAATCGAGGACCTATCGGCCTGGGCTAATAAGGCTTAAAATAAGCGTAATTTCTTCGCAACTATATAAATAACACCGATCAAAGCCACAGTGAAACTGACGATCACCGGATAGGCCCAGGGTTCACCCTGGAATGGCAGCGCGATATTCATGCCGTACATACCATAAAACACATTTGGAATAGCCAGCAAAATAGTAATAGCAGTCAGCACCTTCATCCGCTGATTAAGTACATTATTAGCGATGGTCGAGTAGGCATTTTGAATACTATTGATCGTCTGTGTATTAGCGGCGACCATCACCAATAGCTGCTTGACGTGAAGAATGAGATCACCCAATGACTCTATATCGTTTGCACAAAAAAGGTTGTGGCGATTCAATAACAGCTGGCCAAGTACACTCGCAGACCCCTCCAGGCTAGAATGAAACTCATTGAGACTATCCTCGATCGCCACAAATTCAACAAAATCAGCATTTTTGACCTCATGGCGAGACAATCGCTGGCGAGCAGCCGCAATCTTGCTGGCAAGCTGGTGGATTGACTGCTCGTATGCTGCCACCACACAAGCAAACGTCGCGACTAAGAGTCCGCCGGTCTGAGGAGTTGCCTCAGCCACGTACTGCTCGGCAGACTGGGGCGAAAAACTATTCGTTGGACTGATCGTCACCAATTGCTTCGCCGAGACGGCAGCCAGCAGGGGCGCTGTCTTGACCGTGCCTGCCCGCACAACCGGCAGGCGCATAAAGATATATTCTACTGGCTCTTTAAATTCGACTCGTGGCAATTCTCGCAGGTCAATCACATCACGAATGATATTACCATCAAGGCCTAGGTGCTGCGCGAGTGAGGCTGGCTCAAACTGGCCACCAACGTGCACCCACAGATCATGATACTGTTGCGATAGCTGTGGCGTGGTATGTCGAGCGGTAGACTTAGTCATAGTATGATTATATCGTAGCGGTTATGGTTTGCCAACGCAGTATCAACCACGTAGTCGCTTTTCGCGCACCGGGATAACCAGCAACATCGCCATCATCATCAACCCAGCACTGATCAAGAAAATCTGGTGGAGCGCATCAGCAAAAGCCTGCAGGATAGTCTTGGTGAACGCATCCTGCTGCTGGTGAAATCGCTGTTTTGCCACCGCCTGGGCTGGTGCTGGTAGTCGCTTGAACCCTTGGTCTGCCCCGTTGGCGATCGTCTCTTTTTGAGCGTTCAGCCGCAGCAATACATCGGCATTTAACTCACCAGACAGCATCTGCTGGGCAGCCGGCGAGCGCTGCAGGCTCTGAATATATGGCAGCTGATGCGGATCACCGATATGCGCCAAAATACCAGCGGTCAGCACACCCGAAAACACCGCTGCACCAATCGTCGAGCCAAGCCCGCGAAATAGCTGCACACTGGAAGTTGCCGCACCGAGATCTTTTTGCGCAAACTCATTCTGCACCGCCAAAGTCAGGATCGGCATCGCCGCACCCAAGCCTAGCCCCGCCAGCGTCATCACTATTGCCTCGTGCCAATATGGTGATTCTGGCTGCAAGATAGTCAGCGCCGCCACGCTGGCAGCAGTCACGCCGAAGCCGCCGACAATCCAGCGCTTATACCTCCCCGTCTTGGCAACCAGCCGGCCGACCGTGATCGAGCTTGTCATGATGCCCGCCACCATCGGCAGTAGCATCAGCCCGGCCTGCGAGGCGGTGGCACCGAATACTTGCTGATTAAACTGTGTCAGATAGAGAATCGCCCCCATAAAAGCCGCACCAAACAAGCTCGCCGCCACCATGATCAAACGATATGTCCGATTCGCAAAGAACTGTAGCGGCAAAATCGGCTGTGTGGCCCGCCGCTCGACCAGCACAAAGATAATCGCTGCAGCCGCCGACACCGTCAGCAACACGCCCTGAATCAGCGCCAGGCTGACACCGCTATCTATCAGCCCCTTAAAGATCGTCTCCGTGTTGTCTACCGCCAGCACCAACGTTGCCAAGGCAATGGTGATAAACAGCGCCCCGAGGTAGTCAGGCTTGTGCGTGCGGTCGTGCTTGATCTGCGGGCAGTAGCGGACGATGAGTAGAGTAGCGATCACGCCAATCGGCACATTGAGCAAGAACGTCCAGCGCCAATCACTGACCATACCAAATAGCGACACGCCATCAGTCAACCAGCCACCTAGCAGCGGCCCGGCTACCGAGCTCACGCCAAACACCGCACCGATCAACCCCTGCCATTTACCACGCTCTTTTGGCGGGAAGAGGTCGCCAACAATGGTAAAGGCATTCGCGGTGATGATACCGCCACCGATACCCTGCAGCGCTCGCCAGCCGATCAGCCACTCGACGGTCGGCGCCAGGCCGCTCAGTAATGAGCCGATGGTAAAAATACTCACCCCAGCCAGCAGTAGCGGCTTGCGGCCGTACATGTCGCTCAGCTTACCAGCCAGCGGCACCGTCACCGTGGTGGTCAACATATAAGCGGTGACAATGAAGCCAAGCGATGAAAAGCTATTGAACTCCTTGACAATCGCCCCTAGCGCTGTCGAGACAATCGTCTGATCCAGCGCCACCAAAAACAAGGCGCTCATCACCGCGCCCATGACGATTAACTTATTGCGAATTGAAAGCTCGTGTAACATCTATACCTCCTCTGTACCCTTCAGCGAATCCTGCAAATGATAGAGTTGCCGACCAAGCTGATCGACCATCTGCTGCGCTTGGGCTTCTGTCACCAAAATAGCCGCCTGTGCGTCTTTGTTATACAGTACTATCAGCTTATCGCCTGGTCGAATATGACTATTGTTGCGTACCTCCGCCGGAATAACCACCTGGCCCTTTGGGCCGACAGTCACTGCCCCGACTAATGAAACATTATGTATACCCATAAGTAGTACATGTTATACAAGTTATACTACTATGTCAAGACACCGCCTGAAAAATACGCAAAAAGCCTACTTTGGCCGAGAAGTAGCCGGCCACAAGTGATTTATCACAGCGTACGGCAACTGCTTATACCGCCACCAGCTGCCAAGAGTGATCAGCGCCAACAGCGGTAGCGGCAGTAGCCCACTCAGCCAGACCACAATATAGCCAAACCTCACCAGATAAAACAGCAGCCGATGCAGTGGCCGCCAGTCGGCAGCATCAAGCGAGATACCAGTCGCCCGCCCGCCAGGAGTGAAGCCACGAAATAGCAGCGGCACGACCAGTTCGATTATCAGCCAAGCCGACCAGTGGATAGCCAGCCGCCACACCCTCAGCTGATCAAGCGGCACCTGCACGACGACATGAAGAAATGCCACCACCAAGACCGTCATGACATAGACGATGATAGTATCGATCAGAAACGCCACGCTTCGCCGCACCAAACCGGGCTGTCGAACTACCGCTGCACCAGGCGTAATATTATAAAGATCTGGGAAAAACCTCCCAATCAGAAAGCCGATCACCGTACCGACTGTATTCAGCATGATATCATCTACGTCAAACAGCCGATAGCTACACGGATACAGGCCAAATGCACCAGTCAGCTGTGCAGTCTCGATGACAATAGACAAACTCAGCCCGACCAGCAGCGCCGCACTGAGTCGCCAACTGGTCAGCGAGCGGATAAACACCCCTAGCGGGACAAAGAACAGTAGATTCATCCCCACCTGAAAGATAGCCCGTAACCCCTCGTGGGGTATTGCGGTGATCGAGCCAAATGGCATCAGCTGAGGGGCGAGGTGATAATCAGCACAGAATCTTGCTGGATTATCTGGCACCGGATACAGCGTAAACAAGACCAGCGCCAATAGGTATAACATAAGCGCATATATGGTCACCGCCCGTGGAATAGAGACTCGACGAAACCGCCTATACTGGGCAACCAGCATCGGAAAGGTGCATAAACCAGCAACCACCGGCCATGCCACCAAAGCCAACATAAATGACTGCGAAAATTTACCAAATAACTCAAACATAAACAATAGACGTCAGGCGCACCTCACCTACCAGCTACTCCCAGCGAAATAGCTTAATCGCCGCCGCATATACCACCACAGTAAAGGCGATAACCATACCAATCTGTGGCAGCACTGCCATAACGCTGGCATTCTCTGTGGTAATCAGCCGCAGCCCATCAACCACATAGGTCATCGGGATACACCGGCTCACACCCTGCAGCCACTCTGGGAACAGATACGCCGGGAAAAAGGCACCTGATAAAAACATCATCGGAAAGGCAACCAGATTACTAAGCGGCGGTGCCTGATTCTCATTCTTGGCCCAACCACCGATAAGCAGCCCAAAACTCACCAATAGCGCCGCCGAGAGCACCGCAAAGCCACTAAACAGCAACCAATTCCCCTGCATATTGAAATGGAACACCGCAATACCGACCGCCATCATCATCGCAGCACTAATTACCGAGACAATGGTGTAATGAATGCCCGCCGCAATAATCAGCTGGCCAGAGGTAAACGGTGCTGCCCGCAAGCGCCGGTATGAGCCTTTTTGCTTTTCGGTCGGCATCGCATTCGACAGCCCAAAGATACCCATACTCATCAGGCTAAACGCTAATAAGCCAGTAAACGTGTAATCAAACGATGTCAAACCCTTACTGCCAATAGCGGTTGCCGCCACTTTCAACGGCGGCTCGGGTTGACCCATGCCCTTGTTGATGTCATCGATGATTTGTGTCATGACCGCAGTCAGTGTCTTCCCTGACTGTTCGGAGCCCTTTTGGTAGAGTACCTGCAGTGTCCCATTTGGCCGGTGGTCGCGGCCTGGAGCACCAAAATCAGCCGGCAGTTCAATGATCCCGTCAATCTCAGAGCGCTTCATCTGCTCTTTTGCCTTTGCCATATCAGTGGTGTGTTGGACTTTTAGTGGCGACTTTGTGCCATCTGGGGCACCTTTTTTTGCCTGCTCGACAAACTGCTTGGCAAACTCGGTCGATGAGTGATTGATAATCACTACTTTGAAATTAATTGTCTGATTATTAAAAATTGAGCCAAATACAAACAAGAAAATCAACGGAAACAAAAAAGTAAAAAATAGCGACGTTTTATCACGCAAGAAGCGTTTTTGTTCGGCCCGCACTTGGCCAAATACTCCCATCCAATATCTCTTCATTAGTCTCGAATCGCCTTTCCTGTTAAATCAATAAATACATCTTCAAGGTTGGCTTGCTGCACCACCTGCTCTTTTTGAAAACCTCGATCAAGTAGTTGCTGAATCAAATTGCCAGGGCTGTCAATAGTGATAATTTTGCCGGTATCCATGATGGCAAGTCGATCACACAGCAGCTCGGCCTCTTCCATGTAGTGAGTAGTGAGCACGATAGTGATCCCCTCATCACGGATCTGCTTGATCAACTCCCAAAGATTACGGCGAGCCTGTGGGTCAAGACCGGTCGTCGGTTCATCCAAAAATAGCACTTTTGGATTGTTGACCAAGGTGGAAGCGATGGCAAATCGCTGCTTTTGCCCACCAGAGAGCTGCTCAACGTAACTTTTGGCCTTGTCGGTCAGCTGCACTTTCGCGAGGAGCGCATCGGCATCTACCTTCATGCCGTAGAGGTCAGCACACATTACCAGCAGCTCACGAAGTGTCAGCCGGTCGTAAAAGCTCGTCGATTGCAGCTGAATACCAATGATTTGCTTGATCTGCTTGGGGTGTACGGCAACATCGATGCCATCGATCACCGCTTGACCACCGTCAATTGTCCGAAGAGCTTCTAGCATCTCCAGGGTCGTCGTCTTGCCGGCACCGTTTGGCCCTAAGATACCGAAGATTTCACCGCGATTGACGGTAAATGATACGTCATCGACGACTGTATTAGCCGCATAACGTTTGACGAGGTGTGTGGCGGTAATAATTGGTGTCGTATGGTTCACCACAGACTCCTTTCTGTGCGCCCGGCGCACTGTGTCTCGATACCTTATCACTTTACTCCAGATATCCGCTTCGACTTCTACTATATAGATTATTGCCCGCTCATACAAGCCATGTATCGTGGAGTATGTATTGTATATTGCTTATGTTTTTGTTATACTAAGCGAGAATTTTATCATACGTCATCATGAAGGGGGTTTTATGATACGCACAACCAATACACAAAATACACGACGGCGCGGCCTTGTCATCACCGGTATAGTCGGAGCTCTGATGGTCGCCTTCACCTTTACACCGACCTTCGCAGGGTTTGTCGCCAGTATCCAAAACAGCCTAAACACCGCCAGTACTGGTACGCTCACTATGCGAGAGACCTCTGGTGCTGCGACCTGCAATAGCACTGACGGCTCAGGCTCTAGTACGAATACGGCGACCTGCGCAACTATCAACAAATACGGCGGCACAACTACACCATTAATTGCCGGTGGTGCACCAAATACCACAACCATTAACCTACAAAATACCGGCTCCACCGCAGCAACCTCATTCAGTCTGACGCCAGATGCTTGCAGTCAATCAGCAGTTGCCGGCAGCTCGATGAGTGGCAAGGCAACTGACCTATGTAGCAAGATAAAAGTGACGATTAAATCTGGCTCAAGTACTATTTTCACAGGTACCGCAGCCCAGCTCCAAACTGGCGGCGCGATTGACCTCTTGGCAAAATTAAGCAAAACTTCGATCGCCCCAAATGAAACCGTGCCGGTCACCTTTGAGGTATCACTTGACGCAAGCGCCAATACCACTCATCAAGGACTACAAGTTTCGCAACCGCTGACCTGGGCGTTTGGCGCATAGGCAGCACGTAGCGCAAGAAAGGCTCATGCGTCGACTCCCAGTTATCCTCTCTGTTGCACTAGGCCTACTGATCGGAGGCCTAGTGCTGCTATGTTTAGTAAGCGGTTTGCGATTATTCTTGGTCAATACTCCGAGTATGGCCACTGCCGCCCCGGTCGGTTCACTAGTCATCACACAGCCAGCATCATCCTACCAGCAGGGCGACATCATCACCTTTCAGCGACACCACAAGACATACACTCACCGAGTCATTGCCAGTAACGGCCAGTCGTTGACTACCAAGGGTGACCTCAACCGCGGCGCTGACCCGCTGCCAATCACACCAGACCAAATAATTGGTAAGGCGATCTTTATTCACCCATGGCTCGGCTGGGTGTGCCTAATGCTCCCGTGGCTGATCATCGGCTGGCTACTAGTCCATTTGCTCACTGCTCGGGCCAGACCAGAACGGCGGTGGTATTATCGGATACTTGGTATCACGCTAGTCCTCTGTGCTATCTCGCTATGGTTTCACCCCTGGGTTAATTTTGGCGTGCTTCATATCGCCCCAGCGCAGCGTGGCGCGGCGGTCCACATCGTCAACACCGGGGTCTTCCCACTCAATGCTCACGATACTACACTGTTTCCAGGAGAAGATACTCATCTAACCCTCACCGACAAAGATAGCCACGGCCGCTACTCCTTCACGCCAACCATTCATTTCACCGGTTGGGTTATTCTGGTTATCCTCATGCTGTGTCTTATACCATTTTTGGTTATGCTCTATGGAGTCTACCAGCTCTCACACACTCAGCAAGCCGACGACACCATGTTGCTGCAGCGATTACCTGCCTCGCATATTATTGTCGGCGCCATTATCGCAGTGGTGGGGGTATGTTTGATCGTGTTTCATAATTTCTACCTGACAATGGGCGCATTCACTGGCCAGATCACCAATAATCTTAACAATTCTCGGACACTTCTTTATAACTGTGCTGATGCTAATAAATTGACAAGCCCCTCGGGCGCATTATTCATATACGGCATGACATTCTTTGATACCGGCACGAGAGAGCGAGACCTCTCTGGCAATAGCAACGACGGCAGCTGGCTCAAACGTTCTGCCAAAGATGGCTCGCAGTCTTACGCCTGCCGCCGTGACCGGCAGCGCAGTACCTTTTTCACCGACAACTGCCTCACGTATCCGACACAGTTATCTAACCCGCACAACTTCACCCTTTCGACATGGTTCAATACGACACTGGCCGGGCTCAATAACGGCCGAATTGCCGGATTTACTGGCACACCTGGCGATGGCACCGACTCAAGTGTTGACCGAGTCGTCTATCTCGATAAAAGTGGCCGTCTCGCCTTTGCGGTATGGCCAAATGCCACTCGTATCGTCTTTTCGCCGGCTGGCAAAAATTATGCTGACGGCCAGTGGCATCATGTTGCTGTATCGTTATCTGACAACGGGATGACCCTCCATGCTGATGGTGAGCGAGTGGCCCACGACCGCACGGTCACTCAGGCGGAAAACTCTCGTGGTTATTGGAAATTTGGCTGTGGCCGATTTAGCCAATGGCAAAACGCGGACGGCTCCATTCTTAATAGCAGCAAGAAATTTTTCAGCGGCGCCCTGCAGTTTGCGGCGGTCCACACTACTGCCCTCAATGACGCACAAATCAAAGAACTCTACTTATCAGGCGTCAATCGATAAATAGAGCCCTTCGTTTGCATCTGACAATCTTCGCCTTTATACTAGGCATATGGTCCAGCTTTCACCGCAGCACAGCACCAAGCGCAGCCCCCGCCATGTCATCATCGGCAGTGCGCTCATCATAAGCACCCTGATAGCAAGCTATCTTCTTGGCCGAGCAATTGACTGGGGCAAAATTTTCAGCTGGTCACATCGCACTAGCCAGGTCGTCACCACTGACTCATCGTCTGGCAGCCAGTCGTTTCCAGCGATCGACACCAGCTCGCTCAACCCAACCCGTCGACGAATCATCGAGTTGAGCAAAGCTGAATTTGACACCCAATCTCCCGGTACGAAATTCAGTCAGGGAGTCCAGGAGGCCTGGTGTGCCGACTTCGTCAGTTGGATATTGTCTCACGCCCAGGCGCCACTAAAAAACCCGCACACCGGTGGCTGGCGCATTCCGGGGACATTCACGCTCCGAGAATATTATCAGGCCAACGGCCGTTTCAGGCCGGCTAGTTCTGGCTATCAGCCGCAGCCTGGCGATGTGGCAATTTATCGGCACTCACCAGTCTTCGGCAACCACACCAATATTGTCATCAAGAACGACCACGGCGTCCTGACCACGGTCGGCGGTAACGAGGGAAACCGAATCCGCGTCTACCAAAACAATCAAAAACAATATGACGGCCTCCTGGGGTATGGGGTCTTGGCAGAATAGGATTCGCATATGATACAGCATCGACACATTACTACCAATCTGATCAATGCAAGCCGCGGCATCAGGCGAACACTGGGCTCACCACGAGTCATAGGTTGCAGTATAGTTGTCGCGGGACTCTTCGCCCTTGTCATCTTCTTTTTGACCAATAGTAACTTCTATGGCCCACTCCTATTCTCTTCTCTACCCCTTGCCGACAAGATTGGAGTGATCGGTACCATGATCAGTCAGCTCCTTCATCAGTCTGTCAGCTCACCAGTCGGCGCGCTCCTGATCATCGTCTCTTTACTGCAAGGTGTGTCGATTAGCTTGCTATACGTGACTGCTCGCTATAACAGGCATGACCAACGAGCGGTTGGGCGGCAGCTCACTCTTGGCGGTATCGCCTCTCTCGCAGCGACACTAGGCCTCGGGTGTGTACCCTGTGGCACCTCACTGATTGTGCCGATTGTCGCATTATTTTTCTCTGGCACCGCCGCTGCCTCTGCGACCACGGTGGCTCATGCGGCCATGTTGATCCTTGCCCTATTCTTGAGCCTTGTGTCGCTCTATAAATCTGGTCAAATCGCTTTTGTCTACACCGAATTAATTCATCAGGAGGATTCACATGCAGCACCGACAACAGGGCGCTAGTCTTATTCACATTTTGTTTAGCTTGGTAGCGGTCGGCATCGCCGGACTATTCATCTACCATGTCGTCAACCGACCACCGAATCAACATATCGGTGATAAGCAGCCCTGGCACGCCGCTATGTCGCAAGGTAGCCTTCAAGCGCCTCATGTCTTCATCGACTACACTGATTATTTCTGCTCTTACTGCGCTCAAGTCGAGGCGGCCACTACAACACCACAGTTTCAGCAGGATTATATCAAGTCAGGCAAATTACGCTATGAGCACCGCGTTGTGACAGTCCTCAAAGACATTGTGCCGAATAGCGAGCGAGGCGCCGAGGCTGCTTTTTGCGCCGCCGACCAACATAAATACTGGCAATACACTCACCATATTGTCCCCCGCATCAAGGCTGACTACTTTGACAAGGGTATCGGTGTCAAGGGGGTCGCCGTACCAAAGGAGATCCCGTTACTTCCAATTAGCTATTTTGAGCAGTCGGCGCACGCGATCGGCCTTGATACCGCAACTTTTCGTGACTGTATGAGTGGCGAGAAACATAAGCAAGATATCGCGACAAATACCCGACGAGCTATCCAGCTCGGCATCAGCGGCCTTCCCTACATGGTCATCAATTCCTATATCAGCAGTGGCTTTGCTGGCGGTGAAAACGGCCTGAAGATGCTCCTCAAAGCCGGCGGCGTGAATTAGTTCGTGAATTAGTCTTTTTATCGGCGGCGCAAGAAATAATACCCTATCGCCAATGCCGCCATCACGCTGACCCCGGTGATTTTCCAAAACATACTCGGGTCATCAGCACCCGGCACCGGCACGTTCATACCGTACAGCCCAGCAATCATCGTCGGGATTGTCAGCGCCACCGTGATCACCGTCAGCAATCGAATCGTTTCATTTAGCCGAGTATCCATCACCGCCCGGTAGCTATCACGCACATTCGTAATCGTCCGGAGTAGCGACTTACAGCGGCTAATCACCTGCTCTAGGTCGATCGAGATGTCTTCGACGTCATCTTTATCATCTGCCTTCAGCCGTAAGCTACGGTTAGCGATCAGCCGCTCAATTGCCCAGTTCATCGGCAGGAGGGCATCAAGATAGTCATTCAGTTTACGCTCATACTCTGTGAGTGTGACGATATCGCGCGCCCGTAAGGTGTGAATATCATCAGTCGCTGCTCGCATCTGCCGGTTGATCGTTGCCACACGCCGCTGATACTGATTTGACACCGCCTCGATCATCGCCACCACCAGCTCAATCCGCCGCGAGGTAGCGATACGCACCTTGTCGATAAACGGCTGCCACAATCGACCCAGGCTATCACGCGATAAGGTCACCACATAATCCTTATGGATGCCAAACAAAATCGGCGTCGTAAAATCGTTGAAGTCGTCATCTGTATCTGGTAGCCGGGCAATCAAGTATGTCCATTCACCATCAAACTCAATACGCGGCACCTCATGAGGGTCAAGTGCGTCACTAATGATGTCGACATCCATCCCCAGCGTCAGCAGTTCAGCCACTTCTTCTTCATTTGGCCGCTCACAGCGCAACCACGAACCAAGCTGCAGACTATCCTGCAAGAGAATCGACTGGTCAGTGCTCGAACGCAAATATTGAATCATAAAAACACTATATCATATTAGAGATAAAATACAAAAAAACCGCCACGCTCGGTAGGTGGCGGTGTGCGAGCCGTAACATATCGACCCTAGCTGATGATTCGCGTCCCCGCTGTGCCCTTGATCGCCTCGGCAGTCTTAGCAAGCGAAGTGATGATTGCCGTCCGGCCAGGTGCGTGACTAACGAACTGGATAGCTGCTTGCGTCTTGGGGAGCATCGACCCAGCCGCAAACTGACCATCATCAATATACTGCTGCAGTGCTGCGACAGATATATCACCCAATGCATATTCATCTGGCTTACCAAAATTGATACTTGCTGCATCGACCGATGTCAGGATCAACAGCGTGTCAGCCCCAAGCATATCCGCAAGCGTAGCCGCGCCGAAATCTTTATCGATCACCGCTGCCACGCCGTGTAGTTGACCGGCGTCGTCTTGCAGTACCGGTATGCCGCCACCGCCAGTCGAGACAACGGTCACACCAGCATCAACCAGCTGTTTGATAGTCGGCGCCTCGACGATAGTCTGCGGTTTTGGCGATGGTACTACCCGGCGCCACCCTCGGCCAGCATCTTCAACCACAGTGTACCCACGCTCGGCAGCCACACGCTGCGCTTCTGCCTCGGTATAAAATGGGCCAATTGGCTTAGTAGGGTGCTGAAAGGCTGTATCTGCCGCATCGACCACTGTCTGCGTGACGATACTGACCGCGTGATTATCCATCTGGTGAGCAGTGAATGCATCGTGAAAAGCTTGCTGTAGCCAAAAGCCGATTAATCCTTGGCTCATCGCACCGCAATCTTCAAGCGGCAGGCTCGGTACATCTGCGGTGTTGATAGCTTCTTCATGGAGGACGATATTGCCAACTTGCGGGCCATTCCCATGGACAATCGCCACGCGATGACCATCCTGAATGAGTGGTAGCAACTGGTGAACGGTTTGGCGGGCGACACGCTGCTGCTGCGCCGATGCTGCCTCACCCTGCTGCTGCAAGGCATTGCCGCCGAGCGCCACTACAATGGTTCGCGGCTTATCCATGGAGTGCTCCTGCCGCCGCGATGACTCCGATGCTAATCACCGCAAAGACAGCCATAATTGGCAGCGTGCGCTTCAACCAAGTCCGGTAAGAGACACCTGCCAGCGCCAGGCCACCCATCAGCGATGCAATGGTCGGCGCCATCATATTCAGCAAGCCCGAGGCGGTGGCAAAGGCTGCCACAATGGCGTCTTTGCTTGAGCCGACGAGGTCTGCCACTGGCGCGATGACCGGCATGGTCGCTGCTGCCAAGCCTGATGATGATGGGATGATAAAGGTCATCGGCAGGTAGAATACGTAAGCCAAAACTCCGACAAGACCGCCACCGACATGCTTAAGGGTTGCCTCGCCCCAGCTGATCAGAGTGTCCTGAATGGCACCATTCTGCATCACAACCGACACACCGGTCGCGACAGCGATAATCAGTGCCACGCCAAGCAGATCAGCTGTTCCCTTCAAGAAGGTGTCTGGTACCGATACATCATCTTTCTTAAACTCAGGGTAGTAGATGGCCGCGATGACGATCGCCGAAGCCAAGAAAAGAGTTGAGATTTCTGCGAAATACCAATCACCAAACGGCACAGTGTGGCCAAGGCCAAGCATCGCCCCTAATACCGGTACACTACTCAACCAGTTATGAAGATCAGCAAACAGCGTCACGTGCCAGCTGCTCCATGGCATCAACGAAATAATCATGATGACAAACGTCAGCGCAAAAATCGTCATCACCACCTTGCGCCGGCCAGTCAGCTTTGGCACATTGCTCATATCGAGCGCGGCGGTAGCTGGCTTATAGCGAACGTCATCTTTGTAGCCACCAGCTTTGACCTTGGCAGCATAGCGCATAGTGAAGATGATCGCCGCAATCAAACAGAGCACTAAGATAATCGCTTGAATAGCCATCAGTTTACCGCCAAGATTAACCCCGGCTGCCTCAGCGGCAATACCAGTCGAGAATGGGTTGATGGTTGAGCCCAACACACCAGTACCGGCACCCAGCACGATAACCATCACTGCAGTCATGGCGTTGTAACCAGCCGCCATCATGATCGGCACCACCAGCGCATAAAAGGCCACGGCCTCTTCCTGCATACCGTAGGTGGTTCCGCCTATCGCAAACAGTGTCATCAAGATTGGGATCAGCCATTTTTCCTTGCCCTTCATCTTGCGCAGTAGCGCCCCTAGGCTTGCATCCAGCGCCCCGGTCTTCATGGTAATACCAAGGAAACCACCCAAGATGAGCACGAAGACGATCACATCAAGCTTTTCGGTCATCCCCTTCACTGGGGCGATCAATGCATCCCACAACCCCTGGCGTGAATCAACCATCTCTTTTTGCTTGGTTTTGTCGTTTTCGACTTCGCGGACCTTCGCAACCTGCTGGTACGTACCTGACACCCGAATTGTCTTCTCGGCATTATTCGGGTCTGGTTTGGTTTGGTAGGTACCAGACGGAATCAACCACGTCAACGCTGCCATCATGGCAATCACCACAAACAGCACACTAAAGGCTGACGGTGAGCGCAACTTCTTTTTGACTTTTTTCATTTTTTCTACCATGTCACGGAGCCTCCTCTACCCCTGTTAGGACATCTACAACGTTAAGGCCATGACGGCTTTAATAGTATGCATGCGGTTTTCGGCCTGGTCAAAGACGATCGACTGAGCCGAGCGGAACACCTCATCTGTCACCTCCATCGCAGTGAGACCAAATTGCTGCTGAATCTGCTGACCAATCGCTGTCAGTGTATCGTGAAAGGCTGGCAGACAGTGCATGAATTTGACATCTGGGTTACCGGTCAGTTTGAGCATATCCTGATTGACCTGGAAGTGGCGCAGTTGATTGATTCGCTCAGCAAACTTCGCCTCCTCGCCCATCGATACCCATACATCCGTGTAAATGACATCTGCCTGGGCCAGTGCTTGCTCAAAGTTGTCGGTAATCGTCGTCGGGCCGTGGCCATAGCGAGCTGATAGCTCACGGGCGCGACTGACTAGCTGCTCATCTGGGAATAAGTCGCTTGGTGCTAAGATCCGGAAATCCACCCCCATGATCGCCGAGCCAATCATCAGACTGTTGGCCATATTGTTGCGGCCATCACCGACGAACACCAGCTTTGTCCCCTTGAGAGACCCGACATGCTCCTCAATCGTCATGAAGTCGGCCAAGATCTGCGTCGGGTGAAACCGATCAGTCAAGCCATTCCAGACCGGCACGCCGGCATACCGAGCCAGCTGCTCAACCGTCTCGTGGGCAAAGCCACGAAACTCAATACCGTCAAACATCCGGCCGAGCACCTTGGCAGTGTCTTCGACCGTTTCTTTCTTGCCCAGCTGAATATCGTCTTTGCCAAGATATTCTGGTGCAACCCCGAGGTCATTAGCTGCCACCGTAAATGCACAGCGAGTGCGGGTCGAAGCTTTTTCAAACAGGAGAGCGATATTTTTGCCTTGATGAATCCGGTGTGGAATCCCCGCATATTTCAGTCGCTTATACTCATGAGCGGTTGTCAAAAGTAAGCGAATATCACTCGCGGTAAAGTCGCTGAGTGTTAGGAGTGATCGGCCTTTGAGACTTTGTGCCATACTAGACATCCTCCCGCACTAGCGGCATGCTCATACAGCGCGGGCCGCCACGGCCACGGCCAAGCTCAGAGCCGCTGACTTCGATCACTTCGACACCAGCATCGCGTAGCCGCTGGTTTGTCACGTAGTTACGGTCGTATGTGACCACCACCCCTGGTGCGATAGCCAATGTATTGCTTCCGTCATTCCACTGCTCGCGTGCCGAGGCGATTGCATCACCGCCACCGCACTCGATGAGCGTCACCTGCGGGAGCGCCAGCGCGACGCGCAAGACATGCTCGAGATCAGTCTCATGGGTAATCTGTGGATACGGTTGACCCTCAACCTTCTCGAGTACGAAGCAGTTCATCTTACCACCGTTGTCACGAATCTCTGGGTGAATCGTGAACTTATCACGATCAATCATCGTAAAGACGGTGTCAAGGTGCATAAAGGCGTGGCTCTTAGGGATTTCCATAGCGATAACTTTCTTAAAAGGCGAGCCAGCAAACAGCTTGATAGCCATTTTCTCGATCGCTTCTGGCGAGGTCCGCTCTGATATACCAATCGCCATGGTGTCGTGGCTCAGGATCAGCTCATCACCACCCTCTATTGAGAATTTTTCATCTCGGTTATACCACACTGGTACATTTTTGCCGGCAAATCGTGGGTGATGATCAATGATATAGCGCATAAACAGCGACTCACGGCGCCGAGCCGGCCAATGCATCTTATTGATCGTCAAACCGCCGCCAATAGTCGCCGCTGGGTCGCGGGTAAAGTAAAGATTTGGCATTGGGTCGAGATAGAACGGATAGTGATTTTGCTGGACCATATCATGAAGCTGCTGATGGTGCTCTGGTGGCAAGGTGACTTCGTCTTTGCGCACTCCAGCCATCAGTTTGCGCACCATAGCATGTGTCGGGAGGTCAAGCAAGAATTGTCGTAATACTTGGGTCACGCGCCGGCCAGACTGCTTCGAGTTCGCTAACATTTCATCGACAAACTGCTCACGCAGCTCATCTGAATGCAGTGCTTCAGCGACCAGCTGGTCAAGGTACAGCACCTCGATACCACGCGAGCGCAGCACTTCAGCAAAGGCATCGTGCTCAGCCTGGGCTACCTTTAAATACGGTATGTCGTCAAACAGCAAATCGGTCAGATATTCTGGTACCAGATTTTCCAACTCCTCACCTGGTCGATGCAGCAAGACCGTCCTAAGCGTGCCGATTTCTGATGTAATATGTAATGGATCCATCCCCTATCCCCTTTACTTAGGTTACTCCATTTTATAGTAGCACAAGCAATATATAACGCAAGCGACACCCTCAGCACCGTGAGTGGTCACGGCCCGAATGGGGCAGATTTTTACCGGGGATAGTCAGAATTGCCAGCGACTGCTCGACTCGTTGTGGCACCGGGTGGTCCTGCAGCCATTCATCGACCGCTCGAGCCGCTCCTGGCAGTGCCTCATTGGCATAATCATCGACCACCACCACTGCCCCTGCACACAGCCGTGGCCAAATGAGCCGCAGCGAGTCACTGATCGACTGGTAATAATCACCATCCAAAAAAGCAAAACTAATCGCGGGCGGCAGCTTGTCGGGTGAAATATCAGCAAACCAGCCCTTGACAATATGTGGTCGCGGCACACCCGCCCGCACGAAGCGCTGCTCGACAGACGCCCTGCGAGCGCACAGCTCTCCAGCTTGAAACTGCCACCCCACCGGGCTTATATCCTGAAGCGTCTTCTCTGGTAAGCCAACAAACGAATCGTACAGATAGAGCTGGCGTGGCGTTTCCTGGCTCTGCAGTAGACGACCAAGCGCAAGACTAGTCGCCCCTTCGTAGCAGCCAAATTCCACCACATCACCAGCGACACCTGCCTGCAAGACCTTGGCAAGCTGCCGCAAAATAACCGTCAACTCAGCAGCCGAAAGCTGATCATTCTCTACCCGATTCGCGATAATTTTGGCAATAGTTGATTCCATATCTCAGGCATAGCATATATGGCAGCCTGGTGGCAATACTAGACTAACCCTGGCGAGCCCTTGCTATCAGGCCTCTCTTCATCGTGCTATACTAGAAAGGATGGTAACGTCAAGGAGTTCTCATGAAAAAAAGCCTCAAATTAACTATCGGTAGTATCATCTTGGCAATACTCATAGGTGTTGGTGTTGGCGTCTACTTCCTCGTACAGTCGCTCCAGCAGAAGCAGCATTCACAGCCAGGCTCGCACAACGAAGACACCGCCGCACTCCTAGCCCACCCACCAAAGATTGCCGACACTAGCAAAGAGTCACGCACTATCACAACCGTCGTGACATCACTCAAAGATAACAAGCCCGGCGATCAGTCCACGACCATCACCAAGACTGATGGTAACGACATCGTCAACTATAAATTCAGGGATGCAAAAAAACCAACCGACCAGAACTTCGTATCAAGTGATTATCACATTGCGGACAAAGAATACCACTGCAGCCACAATGAGCTCGGTGCCAGCCGCTGCCAAGCTGAGACCTATGGCCTATCTTCGTATGAGCTCAAGCGTGTCAACGACTTGATAAAACTTATCAGCCAAGACGCCAAGCCAGAAAAAATCGAACAGTGCCCAGACGGGACACAGGCGTGCTATGTGTATAACTACAAAAAAGAAGGTCGGGGTGGGCTGTCGCGCTCCCGCCGAGTGAACTATCTAGTTGATAAGCAAGGCCGCGTGGTCAAGATACAGCAAGAGCATTTCAGCAAAGAAACCTTCACTATCACCTACCAAAAAAATCCCAAAATCGCCCTACCGGCACCGGTCACCAAAAAGGAGTTATAAGGAGCTCATATGAAAAAGTCTCTCAAAATTACCCTTCTATCTCTCATCAGCCTCCTGGTGGTCGCTGGTATCGCAGTGGCGATATATTTACTCACTCGCCCTCATACACCATCAGCAGGAGAACCAACCAGCCCTGAGTCGACACAGCAGCTTATCAAAGACGAAGCAGATGGCCCAGAGCCAAATGAGCCACCAAAAATCGTCGATACCTCTCGCCAGGCTCAAATCCGCAAAGAAACCAACCAGCAAACCGGCTACAACGAGGCGAACACCGAAAAGACCGAGGCAATCTACACCTTAGATGGCCACGGCAATTACCGAATAGACTTCAAAGCGTTGGCTGGTGCAACCGGCCAGGCGACTACTTACGTAGTCGGTGGCAAGGGTATCATCTGCTACAAGCAAGATGACGGCCAAGCATTTGCCTTTTGTCTAGAAAAAGATTTAACATCAAACACCACCTCCTCGAAGCAAAGCAAGGATACTACACCTGAGCAGGCCAGGCAGCAGAATACCTACTTCTACAAGATTCAGCAAGATCCAAAAATACAAAAAATTCTCAAATCAGCCGGCAAAGAGTCCTGCCCAGGCAGTACGGCGACTTGCTACGTCTGGGAAGGCAGCGATTCAACCAGCTGGATGACTGGCTACACATACCGCTACACCGTCGACAAAAAAGGCCGACCTGTCAAGATAACCAAAAAATCAGACAGCAGCAAAAGTAAATCGCTCTACACTACAGAGATCACCTACTACAAACCAATGAAGCCGATCACCCTGCCAGCAGACAAGCCGCTTGGGCAATAGCCAAGCTCATTTAGCCGGCCGAACACTTTACCGCTACCCCGGTTTATCGTATAATCAAGTCGGCGCCGGGGTGTGGCGCAGCTTGGTAGCGCGCACCGTTCGGGACGGTGAGGTCGCTGGTTCAAATCCAGTCACCCCGACCACATTGTGGACTCTGGTGGGCAAAAGATATACTATTATTCAGCATAGGCGAGGATGTTGTATGAAAAAGATGAAGAAATCAACAAAAGTGGCACTATCGATCACTCTCCTATTGGCCGTCTGCCTGGCGATCGGTTTGACGGTATACCTACTGACGCGAAAGCCGGCCCATAACGCACCAGCAGATGGCGACTCACACCAGTCTGCCAACATCGACCTGACCAAGACCTTCAAACCTGTCGACATCATCAAACTACAACGTGTCGAAACATACACCACTAAGCTATCGACTGGCGCGACCTACACTACAGTCTCAGAGTATGACGGTAAAGGTAATTATAAATCAACCCACCATAGCACGGGCGACCCTCTGAGCAATACTTCCTCTGAATCGTACGCCGTCAATGGTGCGTATTATGAATGTCAGGCTGGCAAATGCAAGAAAACAACTGACCTCCAAAAAACAACCTTCAGTGCCAATGAGCGCAACGAGGCAGCCAAAGAGATACAGAAGTTCACTGACAGCATGAAATACGTCGGCAAAAAAGACTGCACGGCTGGCAAATGCTTCGTCTGGGAGACCGACAAGCAAAAGAATGCAGGTGGCTCCCCTATGGTCTACTATCTCGACGATAAAGCTCGGGTAGTGAAAATTGAATCACTCACCAATAGCGCAGATAAGATTATCTTCGAATATCAATACAAGTCGGTCCCAGAAATTAAAGCTCCTCAAGTGTAGGCAGTAGGCTCGGTGAAGGCTACCATTTGCCAAAGATTTATGACCCTGACAGCCTACCACCGTGGAGCGCGAGAATCGAGCTGCACCACACCTTAGCCAAAAAACTTCTTAGCTCGGGCGGTTTGCGGGTGATCCATCACTTCAGCTGGCGGACCATCCTCGATGATCTGCCCCTTATCAAGAAAGATCATCCGTGTCCCAACTTCTCTGGCGAACTTCATCTCGTGCGTGACAACCACCATTGTCATACCTTGAGCTGCTACCTGCCGGATGACATCCAGCACTTCACCGATCATCTCTGGGTCAAGCGCTGAGGTTGGCTCATCAAATAGCATGATCTCCGGCTGCATCGCCAGAGCTCGGGCAATTGCGACCCGCTGCTTTTGGCCGCCAGATAAACTTGTAGGAAATGCTGCAGCCTTATCACGCAGGCCGACATCGGTCAGCAGCTTCTTGGCTAACTGCGTCGCCGCTCTGTCAGAGAGGCCTCGCAGCTTTTTAGGCGCGAGTTTAATATTATCGAGCACACTGAGGTGCGGGAATAAATTAAACGATTGAAACACCATGCCGACCTTTTGCCGCAGCTGGTTTAGATCAACGCGGGGCGAGGTGATGTCGACTCCATCAATCATAATCTGGCCCGATGTCGGCGTCTCCAATACATTTAGGCAGCGCAAAAACGTCGACTTACCAGAACCGCTCGAGCCGACCACCACGATCACTTCTCCTCGGTTAATTTGCAAATTTATACCCCGCAGCACAACATTCTTGGCAAAGGCTTTTCTGAGATTTTTAATACGAATCATCCTGTAATTTCCTTTCTAGCCGGGCTGCGACTCGGGTAAATATAGCAGTCAGCAGCAGATACATTACTGCTGCGGCAAACAGTGACTGAAACGCCGTCGCCGTCTGAAATCTAATATTGTCAGCGCCGCGCATGATATCGTTCAGGCCGATCCAACCGACCACTGACGTCTCCTTGAGCAGGGCGATAAATTCACTGATCAGTGCCGGCAACGAGTTCTTAAGAGCTTGTGGTAAGATGACAAACCGCATCGCTTGCCAGCGACTCAGCCCAAGTGAGCGAGCTGCTTCCATCTGCCCCGCATCAATACTAGTGATACCGCCACGGATAATCTCGGCGATATACGCACCGCTATTGATCCCAAAGGCAATGGCAGCAACGATGATCTTCGGCACTAATTGATAGGAGCCAAACACCACATAATACATGATCAATAGCTGAACCAATAGCGGCGTGCCGCGAATGAGATCAACGTATAGTTTGCCGACCCAGGCAAACGGATTCCAGCTGCTCAGTCGGCCGAGCCAACGCCTCCCCTGTAGTCGCCGAAACGGTCGTACGTCAGATGTCCGCAGCAGCGCGACAATCACACCAATCGCGGTGCCAAGTAGTAGCGACAAGACGGTCAAAACCAGCGTCACCTCCAGGCCATGCCATAGGTAGAGCCAGCGATTATCTCCAAAAATAACCTCCCAAAAGTTCATCACCAAGCCCCCCTTACCATCAGGCCGGCGGTGTGCGGTAGAAGCGCCGAGCTCGACTGGCCTGGCGACTGCGGTGATGACTGTGTACCAAAGTGTTTGCGGATGAGATTATCGTAGCGGCCATCCTGCTTCATGGCGGCGATCACTTTATTGACCTTATCAAGCAGCTGACGGTCAGTCTTTCTGAGGGCGATCGCATAACTTTCTTCACTTAGGCTGCCTGGCAAAAGCTCAAGCCGCGGAAACCCAGTCAAGTAGCGAGCAGCTGGTGCGTCATCAAGGATTGCGACATCAACCCTGCCGGCATTCAACTCAGTCAATACGCTCGGTGCCGTGGGAAACTGGCTGACCTTGACTCCAGTGAGCTTGGCGGCTAGCGTATCACCAGTGGTGCCGAGCTGGACCCCAACTCTCCGGCCGGTCAGCTGAAATTTATTACGAATCGGGCTCCCTTTGGCCACAATCATTCGCTGAGCCGCCGAATAGTACGGGTCAGAAAACAAAGCGTTCTTGGCCCGCTCTGGCGTGACCGACATGCCGGCGACTACCATATCGACCTGACCAGAATCAAGGGCGGGCAGCAGCCCGTCAAACGACATGTCTTCGATTTTGAGCTGTTTGCCGGTCGCACGGGCAATCTCTTGTGCCAGATCGACATCAAACCCAACCACCTGGTCTCCCTGTTTATATTCAAACGGCTTGAAGCCAGCGTTTGTGCCCATCACCAAGACGTCTTCACCGCGACCGAAGCCACCCTCTCGCTGCAGCACATCGACAAGCATCCAGCTTATAAGAGCCAAGAAGACCGCTAGGCCAATCCACCAGCTCCTCCCAAATTCTTTATGTGTATTGCTCATGCTTTATATTATACCTCCTTTTTACTGCATATGCCACCAGAGGTGTTATACTAGATACTATGTCAAAACGTACCTCTTTTGTTCTGCGGGCCACTCAAGTCGTCAGTATCATCCTCCTGGCACTCGCCGCAATCTTTATCATCGCCAGTCAATACAAGCAAGCTCAATTTGGCGGCTCCAAATTTGATGAAATCGTCTTCTATATCCGAAACGGTATGGGCGATGGTCGCTCAGAGAATTTCCAGCTGGCCGCCCTGCAGCATCTGCCGTGGGCGATCGGATTATGTATACTCTTCCTGCTGCCTCTGATCGATCGGTTCCGCCGGGCTGTTTATCGCGTTGGCCGCGCCATTGGCCGGCGATTGCGGCGGCGATCATCATCACCCGCAGCTGAGGCCGCACCATCACGATCGGCCAGCCGACGCTACTTCCGCTGGCGCTACAAGTTTTTGTATGCAAGTCTCATTTTTTTGGCGAGTGGCTGGTACTTACTGCAGACATTCGAAGTGCCCGCCTATATTCAGGCATTGACGCAGTCGACCAAATTATACGAGACCCATTATGTCGACCCCAAAACCGCCCATCTCACCTTCCCGGCTAAGAAGCGTAATCTGGTCTACATATACATGGAGTCAATGGAGAATAGTCTCCTCTCAAAAGCTCATGGTGGCCAAGCTGATAGCTCAATCATCCCAGAGCTTGAGCAGATCGCCCTGCGCCACACCAATTTTTCACATACCCAATCCGGTATCGGCGGTGCACTGCCAGCGACCGGTACTACGTGGACAGTCGGCGGTATGGCAGCACAATCTGGTGGCGTACCGCTGAAAGAAACGTTCGCCGGCGGGCGCGATCATAATTCGCTTGGCGACTTCGACAAGTTTCTTCCTGGCGCCTACACCTCTGGCGATATCTTCAAACAACAGGGCTATAATCAAACGTTCATCATGGGGTCAAGCGCCAAGTTCGGCGGGCGCGACAAACTATTATCGCAGCACGGTAGCTACCAGATTCAAGACCATCAATATGCACTCGACCACAAGCAACTACCTTCAGCCAACTACAAGGTGTGGTGGGGCTATGAGGACAAAAAGCTCTTCACCTTTGCTCGCCAAGAGGCGACTCGGTTGGCCGAGCAAGATAAGCCATTTAACCTCCAACTCCTGACTGCTGATACCCACTTCACCGACGGGTATCTCGACGAAACTTGCAAAACACCACACCAGCAGCAGTACGATAATGTCTACGCCTGCTCGTCCAAACAAGTGGCCGAGTTTGTCAAGTGGTTGCAGCAGCAGCCATTTGCTGCCAATACAACCATCGTGCTCAGTGGCGATCACTTGGGTATGCAGACCGATTACTACCAAAAAAAGATCACCTCGCCAACCTTCCAGCGCACAGTCTACCACGCCTTTATTAATCCGGCGGTCACCCCAACCAACAGTCATAATCGACTATTTTCGACTATGGATATGTATCCATCAACCCTGGCGGCACTCGGTGTGACAATCAAGGGTGAACGGCTCGGCCTTGGCACTAATCTCTTTTCCACCAAAAAAACCCTCGTTGAAGAGCTCGGTGGTATCGACCAGCTCAATGCTGAGCTCGCCAAGCGCTCCTCGTATTACGAGCGGCGAATTATCTCACGCTGACAGCGCGAAGCTGCAGTACTCACCGGTTATAAATTAGCACTCTTGCACTGAGAGTGCTAATTTGCTATGATAGATATACACATCACTCCCCGCTGATTATCTTTGCCGCGGCGTTGTTTCTTAATCATCCACACAGGCGTGTCACATCGCCTTGTATCAATCTTCAGATCAAAGGAGGGTCTATGCCACCAAATATCAACCAACAAGACAACCAAAAGCCCCTGGAGCAGTTCGGCACTGATATCACCGCGCTCGCTCGCCAAGGCAAACTCGACCCAGTGATTGGCCGAGACGAAGAGATTCGCCGCACTATGCAGATCTTGAGCAGGCGCACCAAGAATAACCCGGTGCTGATCGGTGAACCAGGTGTCGGCAAAACCGCCATCGTCGAGGCCTTGGCGCAGCGCATCGTCAAAGGGAACGTACCGGCGTCGCTGAAAGATAAGCGGCTGATTAGCCTGGAGATCTCCAGCTTGCTGGCAGGTGCCAGCTTTCGTGGCCAGTTTGAAGAGCGCCTGAAAGGTGTATTAAAGGAGGTTGAAGAAGCTGCTGGCGAGATCATCCTCTTCGTCGATGAAATTCACACGATGGTCGGTGCTGGCAAAGGCGAAGGAAGTATGGACGCCGGCAATATGCTCAAACCCGCCCTGGCGCGCGGTAAGCTCCACATGATTGGTGCCACCACGCTGGCTGAGTACCGCCAATATGTCGAAAAAGACGCGGCACTAGAACGGCGCTTTCAGCCAGTCTACGTTGGTGAACCGAGCTTTGACGACACCATCGCTATCCTGCGTGGCCTCAAGGAAAAGTACGAAGTCCACCACGGCGTCAAGATTGCTGATGATGCGATTGTGGCGGCAGCGCGGCTGTCTACCCGCTACCTGCCTGACCGCTTTTTGCCTGATAAGGCAGTTGACCTGCTGGATGAAGCGACCAGTGCACTGAAGATGCAGCTAGAGAGTGTGCCGATTTCCCTGGATCGGCTGAATAACCGCCGCTTGCAGCTGGAAATTGAAGAAGCCGCGCTCAAAAAAGACAAATCCGACCACGCCAAAGCTCGCACAGAGGAGATCAAGCAGCAGATCGCTGACCTCCGAGCTCAGGCTAAGGTGATTGACAGCAAATGGCAACACGAAAAGGATATCCTTCAGACTGTCAATACCGCGACCGAAAAGATGGATAGCCTGCGCTCACAACTAGAAATCGCTGAACGCGACGCCGATCTCGCTACTGCCAGCCGTATCAAATACGGCGATATGCCAGAGCTGGAGAAAAAGCTCGCGAGCGCTCGCCAGGAGCTAGCGGCTATTCCACCGGCCGACCGCTTACTGCGCGAAGAAGTCACGCCTGATGATATCGCCAGTGTGGTGGCGCGCTGGACGGGCATCCCCGTAGAGCGACTGATGGAAAGTGAGTCCAGCAAATTAACTAAGCTTGAAGACTCAATCAGCCGCCAAGTCATCGGCCAAGACCGCGCCGTGGCTGCCGTGGCCAGCGCTATTCGCCGCTCACGCGCTGGGCTCAGTGATACCAATCGGCCGATTGGTTCCTTCCTCTTCCTCGGCCCAACTGGGGTTGGCAAAACAGAGGTAGCCCGCAGCTTGTGCCGCGAATTATTCGACGATGAGCACGCCATGATCCGCATCGATATGAGCGAATACATGGAGCGTCACGCCGTCGCCCGCCTGATTGGCTCGCCACCAGGCTACGTGGGCTACGACCAAGGCGGGCAACTCACCGAAGCAGTGCGCCGCCGACCCTACAGCGTGGTGCTGTTTGATGAAATCGAGAAGGCCCACCCCGACGTCTTTAATGTACTCCTCCAGGTGCTCGACGACGGCCGCTTAACTGATGGCCAAGGCCGGACGATCGACTTTAGCAACACCATTATCATCATGACGAGCAACGTTGGCTCGCAGATGATTATGGATTTTTCTGGCGACGATTTGGCGGCGCTGGACAATAAGATGCTTGAGGTGCTACGTCAGCATTTTCGCCCAGAATTCCTCAACCGCATTGACGATATCGTTATTTTTGACCGCATTCGACCAGAAGCGATGCGAGCAATTGTCGATGTTCATTTGACCAAAGTGGCTCGCCAGGTCAAAGACAGCCGCGATATCACGCTGCAGTTTGATGAGAGCGTCCGCGACATGCTGGCCCGCGATGGCTACGACCCGAGCTTCGGTGCCCGGCCGCTCAAGCGCCTAGTGCAAAAGCGTATTCTTGACCCGCTGGCGCTGGAGCTGATCGACAACAAGCTGCACGATGGCGACCTGGCAGATGTCAGTGCCCAGGATGGGCAAGTTCGTTTTCGCCGCTCCTAGCTGAGAGCCTGGCGGCCGGCGGCAATCGCCTCCCCGACCAGCCTATGCTATGCTCGTAATATGAAACTATCGAGCACTGCTTTTGAAGACAACGGCAAGATTCCTAAGATTTACTCGCGATTCGGCGGCAATCAGCGGCCACCGCTTACTATTGCCAATGTGCCACCTTCGGCACAGAGTCTCGTGCTCATCTGCCACGACCCTGACGCACCAGGCCGCACCGGGTTCTACCACTGGACAGCCTGGAATATACCAGCGACCACGACGAAGCTCAGCAGCACGAGCCTGCCTGATGGAGCTATTGAGGGCGTCACAAGCTGGGGCACGCCAGGCTGGGGCGGACCACAACCGCCATTTGGCACACACCGGTATCAATTCTCACTGTACGCGCTTGATCGGCAGCTCACGCTATCTCAGCAGACAGACCCACAGACCTTGCGATCGACAATCCAGCCCTACTGTCTCGAGCAGACGATGCTAACTGGGTTGTTTGGTGTATTTGATATATTCCGCCGCTAAGCAATACTCCCCTACGCCACGTAGGGGAGTTGCGGTATTACCCGGAGAGGACGCTACTCTGTTTGGTTTGCTTCTGGCGAGGTGAGTCGCTTGATCATTGGCAGCACCAGGTAGATGCCCACAACGGCTGCCACCAGACCAGTACCAACGACTATAAAGTAGGTTGGGGTCAATGTCGGTTTCAGTGACTGTGAGAACATACTGGTGAACACAGCCCCTGTCCACACGCCGATCGCACACGAGAGGAATGACACACTCAGCAGCGGCACCAGCGACTCAAAGCCAACCAGCCGCTTCAACTGACTCAGCCGCATACCACTCAGTCGCAGCGTATAGAGCGACCGGCGGCGCTCAAGCAGCCCACCAACTGTCGAGACAATCAAGCTAGCAACCGCCACAAACAGTGTGACACCCATGCCGATATACGCTAAGTCGGCAAAGTTGCGGATCAGCGGATTAATCACTGGCTGTTTTGCGATCTCACCAACCACCACGAAGACAAGGTCGGTATTGAGCGTGTGGCTACCAACCACACTGCGCAGCTGGTCAATCGTCGCACCTGTAGTCTTTAGCTCAACTAGGTAATCTTTGGCTGCGTTGGTATCAACCGCATCAATTAGCTCCACCTGATTAACGACCGGCTTATCAAAGATAATCTTGGCGAACTGCTCCGGTGAAGCACTCTGTGGGCACCTGTACTCAGTATAGCGAGCGACATCCTGGCAGCGAAGAGCGTTGCCGCCATCCTTCAGCCGATAGGTTGCCGCCGCCTGTGTCACATATGACTGCTTTTCTAGCACCTGCTGCATATTTGAAGGAAGGCTCTGCCCCGCAACGATAGCGGTATGCGACTTGAGTTTTGAGTAGCCGTTGTCGCGAATCGACTGATCGCTCAATGCCTCTATACCACTCACCGAGGTCAGATAAAAACTCCCCGCAAATAGCGCCAACACCACGCCACTGACACTGCGGAAGACGGCCTGTGAATGTACCGCGATACGCTTGCCGGCGATCAGCATCGAGCCATTTCGTGCCCCGCGAGCTAGTAGTCGAGCGATCTTGTTGGTAAGCCAGCTACCCGCCATGATCAAGCCAAACATGATCAGTAAGAGACTTGGCAGAATAAGGAAGATTGCTGCCTCTTGGTGCTGCGACTGCCAGCTATGGCCGGCTGGCGAAGATAGCCAGGCGACAATCCCAATGCCCATCAAGAGCGGGACGATCCGGATAGCACGCAGCTTCTTTGATTTTTCCTGTGAGCGAGACACGCCAAGTGGTGATACCTGGGCACGGCGCATACGCCGCCAGCTCACCCAAAGCGTCAAACCCAACGTCAAGCCAATCACCAGCATATACTGCGGAATACTCAGCTGAATATCCGCCGACCAGAACCGTAGTCCATTCATCGGGAATTCTAATAGTGGGGTTTGCAATAGCCAAAATGCAACCAAGCCAATGACTACGCCGACGACTGCCGCCGCCAAGGACTCGAGCAGCAGCATTTTTGTCACCTGGCCTTTTGTCGCACCAATCAGGCGTAGTGCTGCATAGCGCTTTTCGCGCTGGGCGCCACCCAGCTGGGTCGCCACCGCCACAAAGGTAACAATCGGAAACAGGAGGATTGTCCCACCAATGGCCAAAATAAGCGTGGTCACCGGATCAAGTATCGGGCCGTTGTGAGCTGCTTTGTCTGTTTTATACACATCACTGAAGTACGGCGGTTGGTGCCTCTCTTTGGCGATTGCGTTCGCCTGAGCGACTTCGTCAGCACTGACACCACGGACCAGCATCAGCAAATCGGGGCTCGCGACATACTCATCCGGAATAATCCCCGCGTATTTCGTACTGCCATTAAATCGCCCTGTGATGTTATCTTCTGGGTGCTGCTCAATCGCTTTGGCCAATGCCCGAGAAACATAGTACTCACCCGGTGCCGGCGTCTTCATGTGAGAGAAGCTGACCGACTTCTCGGTACCATAGATCGACAGCACATCGATATTTTGATTTCGCCATTTGGTCAGGTTACCCAGCCAAAAATTAGCGATTTTGAGCGGTTCTACCCCTGATTGATCTTTTGACTGTTGACTCGAACCGTTTCTCGCCTGAAAGCTAGAGGTAGTAAGTGGTGTACGGGCACCTCTGCCCACCAAACCATTGAAGCCCGCGACAAAGTAGCATAGCAAGACAATACCAAGCGCAATCGCTGCTGAGGTCAGCGCTAACCGAGCGACCGACTGGCGACCAGACTTCCTTAGTAATAACCAGCTGACACTCATTGTACTTCTCCTTGTGCTGCCCCTTTGTGGCGAGGTGTCGCTAGCTGAGCAGTCGGGGTGTGCTGCGCGGCATCAGCACCAGCGATCTGACCGTCGCGCACGATGATTTCTCTATCAGCGTACGCAGCGATCGTCGGCTCATGTGTCACCATGATAACGGTTGTGCCATGCTGCTTGGCCATTCGGATAAACAGCTCCATCACCTTCTCTGAGTTGAGGCTGTCAAGCGACCCGGTCGGCTCATCGGCAAACAACACCTTTGGCTCAATCACCATCGCCCGGGCGATCGCCACTCGCTGCATTTGCCCACCAGATAGCTCGCCGAGCATGTTGTCTGCTTTGTCGGCTAGCTCGACTTGGGTGAGCCAGTGCTTCGCCTTTTTATAAGCCTGGTGGCGGCTGATACCATTGAGTAGTAGCGGTAAGGCGATATTGTCCAGAGCAGTCAACTCTGGGACCAGCTGACCAAACTGGAAGACAAAGCCAAAACTGGTCCGTCGCAGCACACTGCGGGCGTCGTCATTCATCTTGTCAATTCGCTTACCCGCAAAATCGATCTCACCATCATCGATACCGATGATCGCCGCCAAACTATGGAGCAAGGTCGACTTACCAGAGCCGCTGGGCCCCATAATTGCCAAGACTTCGCCAGCCATTACGTCGAGCGACACACCCCGCAGAGCCTGTGTCTGGCCAAACGACTTTTTGATCTGCCTGGCACTAATAATTGGTTTGTTCATGGAATAATTCCTCCTTTAGTTTTGTTAAACGCGAAATAGTCAACTCGATCCAACGTAAATCTGCTTCCAGATGAAATAGCGCATGGTCGATCAACAGCATGTCTGACAAGGTGCTTTCACGGCGTTGCGCCGTCAGTTGACGCATCTGCTGTACATGCGCGATCCGCTGATTATCTAGATACGGCGCGGCATCACCATCTTTCAAAATAGCCAACACTGATTTGATGTACATTGTCGCCTGGAGCTGCGACGAAGATGGCTCGGGCGCCTCTAACCACTGCTGCAAATCTTGCCGACCCTTCTCGGTGATCGCATAGCGAACCCGCTGTGGCCCACCAGATGCACCAGCATCAGCGATTTCTTCCACCTTGCCGTCTCGTTTCAACCGCGACAACGTCGAGTAGATTTGACCAGCTAAAATTGGCTTATCCTTGCCAAAATAGCCGTCGTATTTCTTTTTTAGCTCATAGCCATACCCAGGCTGGGTTGCCAAAAAGCCAAGTAATACATATTGTGCGTTCATATCCTCACTATACACCATGTGATTAGTTATGGCAATACTACTATACACCGAAATTATAGTTACTATACACTTAGTTAATAGATATTAATTTTTAGACAAGGCAACCCAAACCGGTTATAATCAGCCCATGGCGAGATTACTGTCGTGGCTACGAGTGGTAGTATTGACTATGGCTGTCTTAACTGGTGGCTACATGATTAGTCGTGCATTTATCTCAATCATCCAGCAGTCAGCCCGTAGTCAACAACCACAAGCACTACCTGGCTATCGATTCCTCAATAGCTCATATCGTAATCACTGGTCAACCTATATACCCCGCCAGCCGCTATTTCGACAACCCCCTGCTAGCTATCCACTCACTAATGCACCGCGGGTTAATCAATTCATTACCCACTACCTTACTGACTACACCACTACCCGGCTAGAGCCAGCACAGCAGGCTGGCACTCTCAGTGTACCGGCGACCCAGCGTATCCGTTACCAAATTACGCATCAGTCTGAGCACTATGTATCAATCATCGTACACGTCACCTCGTACCCGTTTGAGTTGTCGCCACCGCTCCTGAAATTTTGGACGTTCGACCGAGCCAGCGGCCAGCCTATTACAACCAAGCAGCTGTTTGGTGATCGAGAAGAGCGCCCCTCTGCAGCACTGGCTGAGGTACAGCGAATAGCCGCTGACTATTTGAAGCAGCACCAGATGGATAGCGATGTAGCCGGAGAGGCAATTACCGCACAAGATATCGAACAATTCGTCGTGCTCGATACTCATACCATCGGGTTTCCCTTACAGGTGGGCACGCTACTACCAATATCGGATGGGCCAGTCGGTGTCGCTGTATCGGTCAAAACACTGATGAACGAGCTACAGAACCCGCTTGCTCGTGCAATCTTCAACGTCCCAGCACTCCCCAAGCCGACACCACCAGTACCAAATATTGCGACCGCTAGCCAAGAGTGCCTCCCTCAGCAGTGTCTTGCGATCACCTTTGACGATGGGCCAGGCCCCTATACTGAGCAGCTGCTAGAGACCCTGCGCCACTACAATACAAAAGCCACCTTTTTTGTCATTGGCCGTAATGCGGCAATCTACGAAAACACTTTGCGCCACATACTCTCAGCTGGCCACCAGATTGGCAATCACACCTGGCACCATCCAGACTTGACCAAGCTCGATGCGGCGGCGATCGAGGCAGAAATTGTCGAGACCAACAGTGTGGTTCACATGGCGACCGGTCAAGCACCGACGATCGTTCGGCCACCTTATGGGGCGATCAATCAGTCAGTTCTGGCGGAGCTGGGCCGGCTCGGTATGGCCTCGATATTTTGGTCAGTCGACACTCGCGACTGGGCAGACCGCAACAGCGCTATTGTCTGCCAGCGAGCAGTTGAAGGGGCGCGCCCTGGCTCGATCATCTTGCTGCATGATATTCACAAAACGTCTGTCGAGGCAGTGCCGTGCATATTAAGCCAGCTCAGCCAAAAAGGCTTTCGCTTCGTGACTGTTCGCCAACTTATCGGCCACATCGAGCCAGGGCGTAACTATACGTCGGGGTAGGCATATGCGGATCCTTATTGTCGAAGACGACCAAGAACTGGCAGCATCACTCAAGAAAGGATTGGAGCTTTCTGCCTACGCGGTCGACGTGGTTTTTGATGGCGCCACCGGTGAATCCTATGCCCTACACGGTGAATACGATGCCGCGATCGTCGACTGGATGCTGCCCGAGCAAACAGGTATTGCACTTTGCCAGGCAGTCAGGCGGGCGCGAAACAACCTACCGATTATCCTCTTGACCGCCAAAAGCACCGCCGAGCAAAAGATTGAAGGCCTCGACGCCGGGGCCGATGACTACCTCGCAAAACCATTTGCCTTTGGTGAATTACAGGCAAGGCTACGCGCCCTACTACGGCGACCAGCCACGCTGCTCCCGGCAACTTTATCCGTAGGCTCTTTATCATTTGACACGGTATCGCGTCAGGTATGGAGAGAGGACCGTAAAATCGCTCTATCAGCTCGTGAGTCAGCTATTTTAGAGCTATTCTTGCGCCAACCAAACCGCCTTTTGAGTAAGCAACAGATTGTCGCCGCGGCCTGGGATGACGATGCTGATGTCTTGGCCGCAACCGTCGAAAGTCACATCGCCAATTTGCGCAGCAAAATTGACAAGCCGTTTCAGGGGCCACCAATTATCGAAACGGTGTGGGGGAAAGGCTACATTGTCCGCCATGACGTCACTCACCACACGTAGGTGGTTTATTATTTTGCAGCGGGTGGGGCTGCCATTCTTCTTTTTGCTTTCTTTTGTGTCGACCCGACCAGATGATGGTTCACCTACGGCAATCTCGACATTGTCAATCAGCCTACTGATCATCTGGGCGATTAGCTCAGTTATTCTCGCTGAGATAAGCTACCGCCAAGCCGCCAAGGCAAAAGAACAGCAAAAGCGTTTCACCGCTGATATATCGCATGATCTCCGCACACCGACAGCTGCCCTGCAGACTCTACTGGAGGTGTCCCAGCTCGACCCAGCACTGCGTACACACCGACCAGCACAAGATGTATTTGCTCGCGCGCTGGCACAGGTTCACTCAATCAGCTCGCTGACCGACAGACTGCTTCGATTATCGCAATTAGAGACGACCCCGCCGCCGCACCTGACACCTGTCTGCTTGCAGTCGGTAGTGGCAGGTGCGATCAGCCAGCTTGAGCCACTGAGCCAGCAGAAACAACAAACCATCACTGCCGAGATCAGCCCGACTCTACAGGTCGCCGCGAGTGCTGATGAGCTGGCACAACTAGTAGTTATTCTACTTGATAATGCCATCAAGTTTAGCCCGCCTCGGGCCTCAATTACCATCGCTCTGCGCCATACAACTTCACATGTCGTGGTGACGGTGCACGACTCCGGCCCCGGTATGACAGCAGAGGACCAGGCGCATATTTTTGATCGGTTTTATCGAGCAGATTTATCCCGCCATCGTGAAGACGACAGTGGGTTTGGCCTTGGCCTGGCCATTGCCGCTGCCATTGCCACGCGACACGGCAGCAAAATCTCAGTCACCAGCCAACCCGGTAGCGGCACTACATTCACATTTCGCCTCAAACGACTGTCGCCAGCCTAGTCTCCAGATTTTTTGGAGGTTGTGCCGATAGACTATCCTTATGAACATACCAGCAATTACCACCAACCATGTCCGCAAGGTGATTGATGGCACGACCATCATCCCTGATATCTCACTGAATGTACCGCGTGGCTCAATTTACGGGTTCTTGGGAGAAAACGGCGCCGGCAAAACGACCACGATCCGGCTCATCCTCGGCTTGATCAAACCAACCAGCGGTACTATCGAGATCGCGGGGCAGCGCCTGAGTACTGCTCATCGGTCAGTCTTAGCGCATGTCGGCTCGCTGGTCGAGGGGCCATCGCTTTATGGCCACCTCAGTGGAGTCGATAATTTACGGATCGCCGCTCTACTACAGCGAGTCTCTGAAGAGCGAATTACCGAAGTACTCGATATTGTCGGGTTATCAGACGCTGGCGACAAACTGACCAGTCACTACTCACTAGGCATGAAGCAACGCCTTGGTATCGCTATTGCTTTATTGCATCAGCCATCACTCCTGATTCTCGACGAGCCGACTAATGGGCTTGACCCAGCGGGTATCAAAGATCTTCGCCGCCTCATCATCTCATTCCAGCGCGACTATGGTATGACGGTATTTCTATCAAGCCACCTGCTAAGCGAAATTGAGCAAGTAGCCACCCACATTGGCGTAATCCATCACGGGCAGCTGCTGTTTGAAGGGACAAAAGAAAGTTTGCAAGCTCAAAACCACCCCCGCCTCTCCCTCACTACCCCAGCAATCGACAAAGCACAGCGGGTCATAGAAAAGCTCGGTATCACTCCATCAGTGCACAATGGTCAGCTGATTATCCAGCCTGGCAGTGATGAAAAAACTGCCGACATCGTGGCGGAACTCGTCGCGTCAGCCGTCCCGATCCATGAGCTGCGCCGAATCGATAACAATTTAGAACATATATTTATGCAATTAACCCATCGTCAGGAGCAATAATATGAAAACACTTTTATCCATTGTGCGAGCTGAATGTATAAAACTTAAACACACCTCATTATTCACCATCGCTATCTGGGTGGCAATCATGCCGGTCGGGATGGTTGCCTTAATTTACCTCAGCCAAAGCGACGCCAATACAGTATGGCGGTGGCCGGCATTTGCCAGCTCGGTCATGCAGATTTGGCTACAGCTGATCATGGCGCTATTTATCGGCGCAATGGCTGCCCAATACCTTGGCATTGAGCACACTAGTAACGCCTGGAAGCTATTATTTTCGACACCGCCGAGCAAACGATCTATCGTGCTGGCAAAATGGCTAGTTTTGACGCTGCTGGTCTTGGTGTCATTCCTAGCAGTGACTATTGCCCTATATGGCGGTGGCGCTCTACTACAGGCAATTCGCCCTCATGCCGCGCTTATGCCACAAGCGTTTACTCATATAGCCCACGACCTACTGATGTATGGTGGAATATTCATCGCTGCACTCGGTATTATCACTATCCAGTACGCCCTTGCCTTCGCGGTACGGACAATGAGTCTGCCGATCATGGTGGCGGTCGCAGGGTTTATGGCCGCAACTATGGCAGCTGGGCGAGAGCTGCTACTCCACCTGCTCCCTTGGTCGTGGCCATACCAGCTCTATCTGCAAGCTAGCCATGGCGCAAACGCCAAGGTCGCGATCGGCTATACGGTGGCTGCATCGCTAGTCGTCACTATTGTGGTGCTCGGTAGTATGATGATGTTTATCAATAAACGAGATGAATTATAAGCATAGAAAGGACGCCTCATGAAAAAGCACACCAAACAGACTATCATCACCATCATCGGTATATTTATCACCCTGTTGGCACTTATGACTGTTTTTGTGGGGAAGTAACCTCACGCTTCACCTTGTCGGCCTGGCTAATCTGCAGCATAAATGTGGCACCCTGGCCAGGCTGACTCACCACACCGAGTCGCCAGCCATATTGGATCGCGATTTGCCGAGCAATCGCCAAGCCAAGCCCGTGACCCGATATATGTGTCCGGGTTCTTGCAGTATCTGCTCGATAAAACCGATCAAAAATATGCGCCTGGTCCTTGAGCGCAATACCAGGCCCCTGGTCGCGAACAGCTATCTGGAGCATTTTCGATCGCTGGCTGACCTGCACCGATACCTCTGTCTGCGGCGGTGAATATTTCAGCGCATTATCGAGCAAAATTGTGATAATTTGCTTGGCGGCAACTGGCGCAAATATCGCCTGCGTCGTCGAGGTAGTAGACCGGCACGTAATGTGTTTTTTGTGTGCGAGCGGCTGTAGCTCCGCCACGATATGCGACAAAAATTCCTCTACTTGTACAACCTGGGGAGACTCTCTCTGCTGATGACCAGCCGCCAAAGCCAGTAGACTATTGGCCAGGGCGGTCAACTTGTCTATCTCGGTCACATTATCCTGCAAAACAGCTCGTGCCTTTGCCTCGCTGAGCACCTTTTTGCGAAGGGCAACTTGATTGCGCACCAGGAGTGCTGCCAGCGGCGTTCGCAGCTCGTGGCTGGCATCCGACACAAACTGAGCTTGCTGCTGCAGCGCCTGCTCAATCGGCCGCAATGTCCGACGCGCCAGCACGACACTCAGCGCCGCCCCGCCGACTAACATCAAGCCATTCAGCACCACCAGCCCCATAATCACCGACTGTCGAGCCTCTTGATTATGCCGCTGCCAACGCTGATGAAACTGCTGCTCAGACTCGGCTGGTGACAGCTGCCGGTGAGGCGCAAACGGTCGGTCTAGCTGTGCTGAGACGACCGCAAAGATGATACCACTAAACAACAGCGACAATACCATAATAACCAACAAATAGCTCCGGGCAAGCCGCCTCGTTGAACGTGAAGTTATCATGTCTTATCCTCGATCATATAGCCAAAGCCTGGTACTGTATGAATCAGTTTTGTATCAAACGGTTTATCAATCTTACGGCGAATAAACATAATGAATAGCTCAACATTGTTTGGTAAGACATCGGCATCAAAATCCCAGACGTGAGCAATAATCTGCTCTTTCGATAAAACCATACCGGCGTGGCGTATCAGGTATTCTAGAACCGCATACTCCTTGGCAGTCAAGCTAATATCCTGATCAGCACGCCTGACCTTCTTGGCGCTGGGGTCGAGCGTCAGATCACCAACCGTCAATACTTCTGCTAATTTCTCGGCCGGCCGACGCAGAAGTGCCCGCAGGCGCGCCAGGAGCACCTCAAAGTCAAACGGCTTGGCTAAATAGTCGTCAGCACCGGTGTCGAGCCCCTTGACGATATCGGGGCCAGTATCACGAGCGGTCAGCATCAAGATCGGAGTCTGCTGACCATCAGCTCGCAATTTTTGGCACACTTCGTAGCCATTCATCTCTGGAAGCATAATATCTAAGATAATCGCATCGTACTCATCGGCTGCCGCTGTCCGGTAGCCTTCATCGCCATCATACGCCACATCCACCGCATACGCCTCATCCTCCAGCCCTTCTTGGAGGGCTGCGGCAATCGCCTTGTCGTCTTCAATGATTAATACTTTCATATTCTTAGTATACCGCGCGCCTCGCTCTTATAATTTATCTCTCAAAAAATAAGCCGCCGGGGCGAGGAGACAGTGCCCGGCAGCTTCACTCAGTCATTCGTCGATTACGCCACCGGAGTCGCTAGCCAACATCTCGCTTCTTGGCGTAGATGAGACGCCGAGCATCGAGAACTACCGCGCGACCGAGATACCAGATTGTGGCTATATAGGCTACATTCATGTTGGCAACTATACCGAGCTGTTCTGTAAAACAGCTTTAAGCATCGGTGCGCATCGTTTCAGAGCCAACCAGAAACCACCATACGACGACTCGTCATTTAGAAATTGCAGAGGTCATTCAGAGCTTCACTGACTGTTGGGTGAGTGAATATTTGATCACGCAGCACGGTGTACGGTAGCTCAGCGTCCATAACCGTCTTGACGGTATTAATTACCTCTGGCGCCTGTTGGCAGAAAAGCGTCGCCCCGAGAATTTTCTGAGTTGGTGTATGGACAACTATCTTCAAGAGACCTGTGGTCTTGCCGTCGACATGCATCCGCGGTACTGCCATAGCTGGTATCTGGTTTGTCGCCACTTCATCACCATAATGTTGGCGAGCTGCCGCTTCGGTGAGACCAACCCGGGCCAGCGGTGTTTGCATGAAAATCGCCAGTGGCAGTGCGTGGCGCTGAGCTCGCGTGTACTGCCCGTCGCCAAGTAGCTGGCTCTTGATAATCCGAAAATCATCAAGCGAGACATATGTGAATTGTGGTCCACCGTTCACGTCGCCAAGCGCCCAAATGTGTGGCTGCGAGGTCTGGAGAGTGTCACTGACTACGATTGCCCCTCGCTCATCCGTATTAACACCAGCCGCTGCCAAATTTAGCGTCGCTGTATTAGGCTGGCGACCGGTCGCCAAAAGTACTGCGTCAAACTCTTGCTCACCACCCTGATCGCGGAGAGCAACACCGTGTTCGGTGTCACTAATCAGCTGAATAGCAGACTGGTAGCGAAATGTCACCTGTTGGGCCTGTAGCGCCGCGACTGCCGCCGCGACAACTTCTGGTTCCTCCTGTGGTAGTACGGTATGACCACGATGATACACTGTCACCGCTACGCCAAGTGCTGCGTAAGTTGAAGCAAATTCCAGCCCAATATAGCCACCACCGATAATCGCCAATCGTTGTGGCTGCATAGCACCGCGAAGCATCTCGGCACTGGTATAGACTCGCTGCGTATGTTGTATACCTGGAATATCTGGGGTAAGTGGTGCCGATCCAGTGTTGATGAAAATTTTATCAGCGGTCACCAGTAGCTCATCTTCACCACCAGTAATACGCACCGTGTGAGCATCGACAAACGATGCCGTGCCATCAATCACAGTCACACCAGGGTTGTCGGCAAGCATGTGGTAGTTTTTGCTGTTGAGTTTGCTGACAACGGCCTCCTTGCGCATAAACGCCTGGTCGATCGACTGGCCAGCAGCAGCTGCACTGACCAGTGTCTTCGTCGGGATACAGGCAACATTGATACAAGTACCACCATACATCTGTGGTGACTGCTCGACCAGTGTCACCTGAGTCCCGGCCTTCGCCAAGGCTACCGCCAGTGTTTTACCCGCCTTACCAAACCCAATGATCAATGCGTCGCTATGTTGTTTCATATTCTATTCCCTTCTTTTATTTATTCAATTATCAGTTGCTGGCTCCGCTCCCCAGCCGACTAGCCGGAGTCGGCTTGTTTCAGCTGGCGGCCCTCGACCGCTTCCATCTGCTGACCAGTCAATTCAGAGGTATAATAGCGGCTCGTCAAAAGCGCTAATGCTTGATTAATATCCTTGGTGCTCGTGATCCTTAGCTGGTCGTCCTCGGTAAAGAGTTCGGTTGCTTGACGATACTTTGTGGCATAGCGTTTGAGCGCCCGACGGGTCTGCCGACTCGCCAGGTCAATTGCCTGATTATCCATTATCGCTGCAATCTGCCGAGCCGCCCGTATCCCAATAGTAACCGGCGCAGCCTGATCGACAAGAAAAATTTGACTAGCCAAAAAGGTGCGCGCCTCTTGATCTGTCGCCTGGCGCAAGAAATGCTCAAGGCCAGGCAGCAGGCTACGAATCGTTGAATATTGTTTAAAATATAGCATATTTAGACCATCGTAGTAGGCATCTGGCACTTCGGGCAGCTCAAGTGCCTGCCCAGTAGTTTGCAGTGTTGGATAGTCGCCCAGCAGGAGTAGATGACGATTCACGATACGGCGGCGGGCTGATATTTTACTCAGTAGAATCTCACCGCTCGGCAGCGTCACGTATAATGCATCGGCTCGTTGATAATCGTCTCGAGTGATGCTGCGGCAATCGGCGCTCGAAGCGGCCGCCGCACAGTAGGCACCGAGTAGACTGGCTCGCTGCTCATCATCGAGCGTCACATAGAGCCACTCGTCTGCCTCTGGCTTGATCTCCGGAGCGAATGGTAAGGTATGGTCCAAACACGGGCGCTGATATGTCGTCAAAACATCCTGCAGCTGGGCTGGGTCGCTCAGTACTAGTATATGCTGGCCACGCTTACCCCTTGTCTTGATGAATAATTTGGCGCCAGTCGCCCCACTTTCTCCGCCCCGCTGATTCACCGCTCGACCTCCAAAAAAGTATACTCATTTATACGCAAAAGCCGCTCAAATGAAGTAGTGTTCTTGCGGTCACGAACTCGACTGATCACCACACACGTGTTGCCGCCAGATGTCCGTACCTCATAGAACCGATACCCCAAGCACAGCCATACCGGGTTAAAATAAAATACTCGCTCCAGCTGCCACCACAAGATATACAACACCAACAGGATGGCCCCAGCCCGTTCAACCGCAAGCCCGCTCAGATCAAGCGTGATCACACACAAACCAATATAGGTCGGCAGCGCAGCGCTTTCTAGTGGTCGGATATCAGCCACCACCATGGTATCGACTGATGCCTGGCGACGCACCGATCGCAGCAGCGACCAGCCAAACAGTACGCTGCCACCAACCCCCAGACCGGCCCGTACCCAATAATCACCCGCCAAAAAATCACCCGGGAGCGGTGCGCCGATAGCTAGCCAATAACACAGCAGCACCCCGGCAAACGAGCTCAGCGTCAGTAGTCGATACCACAAAAACCGGCACAGCACAGTCATCACACCTCGTGCGTCATAATACTATCAATCAACCCGCTATACTGCGCCACAAACTCCGGCCGTAGCATCAATATCCGCTGATTACCCACTGGCTGACTCGCGACAATCCCGGCCTCACGCAAGACTTTGCAGTGATGTGAGACAGTCGAGAGCGACAGGCGGTGGTCGATCTGGCCGCAGCTCAATTTTTCTTCTCTGACAAGACGGCGGACAATCTGTAAGCGCAGCGGCTCGGCCAACGCAGCAAACACGCGTGGCAGAGACATATCAGGCTGATCAGTCGATGGGTGAGGTTGTGTTGTCATCATTTGGTATTGTCTCATACCGACTAGTCATTGCCAAGGCAACAACCACCGCACCGCTGGCTACCAATGGGATCATGTGGGCTGACCAGTGGCTTATCACTACTGCGCCCAACACGCCGCCGCACCCCTGACCAATATACACAGCTGATGAGTTCAACGACAGATTGAGCTGAGCCCGTACCGGCGCCATAGCAACCAGCCGGTACTGCTGTGCCACTGACACCACCCACGCGCTAACAGTCCACCCCAGCACACTGCCATACACCAGCCAACCCGCACCCAGCAAGCTTGCTGCCAATGCCAAAAGTAGCAATGACCCAGCAAAGATAATCATCGCCCAGCGCACAAGCCAAACACTCTTGACACGATCAGCCAGCCACCCGCCGAGCCCACCACCGAGGAGCGACCCCAACCCAAACACCAGCAGGACAAGACTAAACTGATCACTCAGGCCTGCTTGCTTGACCACTGTGCTAAGGTACGACGTCACACCCATACCAGCCATAAAGACCACTATCGTCACAAGCAGCGTCAGTCTCACCTGGCGATTTGTGAAACCCGCCAACAGGTGGCCAGGGGTTGATCGGTGCGGCGAGGCTGGTGCTTCATGATAGCGAATACCAACCAAAATACCGACGATCACTACAGCCGCAAACACCGCCATCGCCCAAAATAGCAACCGAAAGCCATAGCGCTCACCCACAAAAGAACCCAGTGGTACCGCCAAAACCGTCGCCATCGTCATGCCGGTCGTCACTACTGAAATCGCTTTACCCCGGTGGTGAGCAGGCGCCAGACTGGTCGCTAGAGTCATGGCAGTCGGCATCGCCATAGCCGAACCAAGCGCCGCGACCACTCGAGCCACCATCATCCAGCCGTACGACGGCGCGATTGCCGCAATACTATTACCCACAATGAAAAGTATCAACGCACAGAGCAGTGTTGTGCGGCGATTGCACCGACTCATCAGCATACCAGACAGTGGTGCAAAAATAGCATATACCCAAGCGAATACCGTCACCAAGAGGCCAGTTTGGCCGACTGATACACCAAGCTGCTCCGCGACCTGTGTCAATACCGCCGCCAACATGAAACCATCCGCACCAATCACAAAACTGGCACACGCTAAAATTGCTATCTTGCCCCATGGTACACCCGATCGCTGCCGCATATATTCTCTCCTTCTTCGATATATATCGAAATAGTTGCTATTTCGAAGTTTATCGAATTAGTGAGTAGCTGTCAACTATTTCGTATCTTGCGCAGGCAGCGGCGAGTGGGTTGCCTGGTACAATTCGGCAGCGGGCATCAGCACCAGGCTGCTCATTGCTGGGCGAATAGTTGTATAGATCCGCCACGGATTATCATCCGACACAGCGACTGCGGCGGGTAATGGAAGAGGCCGCAAACCATACTCACCTCGCAGCGCCGCCAGAAGCGCTAGCGGTGTTTTGCCGTACAGGCCATATTGGCTCCCTGAGCCATCCATCCGCCACTTCTGGTAGCGCATACCGACTGCCTGGCGGTGCTCAGCAATAATAGCTGAGCGCTGCGCCCCCGCCGCTCTCATAATTACATTGGCATAATCCGGTGCATCGACACCGGGTGCGACTACACCAGTCAAGACGGTCAGTGCTGGATTGTGGCGACTAATCTGCGCAAGTGCCGCCAACACCATCGCATCTTGGTCTGGCGAGGCGTCAACCCGGTCGACCGTTGCCGGCCGATACATGACATCACCACCAGTATCAACACCGATCACCACCTCGGCGCCTGTTTGATCGATAAGCGTTTGTACGTCATCGGCGACGACCGCCGTCATGTGTGAATCTGGTGGATTCAGCATATATATCGGTGTGGTAATCTGGTCATCCTGTGCCACAATATGCTCCAAAAAGCGCCAGCCCGTTGCCTTCGTCTGTGCTGTCACCTCTAGGGTCGCAGCACCATGCCGACGCCCGGGGTTGGTCAGCGGCGTGGTGTGAGCACGCACCGACACAATAGCCACCGGCTGCACATCGGCCGCCTGCATATGTAGCCGACTCAGCATAGCTGCCTGCAACCCATCCGAGCCGCCGCCCATCCCCACGTAGAGAACTCTCTTACCACGCAACTGGTCAGTGGAGAATTCTGGCACGTTCTCGAGGGAGATCGATGGCAGCCGCCGTAGCTGCGGTAGATACATATCGCCCTGGCGGATCATACGTAGTTCAGCCTGACTGATATCTAACTCGCCTTGATTTGCCAGATGTGCGAGCTCTGACACATCAGCAACGACGACACCAGATTGCCCAGATCGGCGAGCCGGACTATCAGCGATCTGCACCTCCTGAAGTATGTGCGCAAAGTAAGTCAAGCTCTCTGCCAAGCCACCATGGGCCCGCAGGCCAGCAAGTAGCGCTGGCGCGTAGTAGACGAGTGTCGCCCGATCAGTCACACCAGTGCGAGCTAGTTCGTGAGCCAAAATTGCCTGCACCGGCGGCAGCTGCTGCTCGTAGGCCTCTCGCAAATGAGCAAACTCTGCTGGGTTATCCATACGTAGCATACACGCCAGGCGAACCTGCGCATACTGTATTGGATTACCCGAAATTTCCTCTGGCGTCACATTGATACCAAGCATCTCGGCTCGACCCGCCAGATAGTGGTTATAGCAGTCTTGGCTATCATTGTGGCTGTGTAATGCCTCAATTGCCACGACTACTTGCTGATAAAACGACGATGTCAGTATCATCGAGCCTGTGATATTTCGGTGGCCAGCCGCACCAGCAATATCCAGCACCGTGTGGGCAATATATAGTGCCCGTACCGACTGATCATCTTCAGATAGCCCAGCCAGTGCCGCCGCCGGTGCCTCTGCTTGCATGAATTGCCCCAGATTTAAATCTTGCGATAGCACACGCCGGATAACCTCCTGATCTTCTTGGTCAAACTGGCCAAACGTCGGCAACAGCATCTGGCGCTGGGCCGTATAGCGGTCGCTGAGTAAGCGGCGCATCACCTCATCATGATCAATAGATTCAGCTGAATTCGTCACTTGGGTAGCGACTTCCGGGTTCTTGCCAAGATCGTGAACTAGCATGATATAGCGCATCACATTTACCTGCCGCTCAGTTGGCATCAGCTCAGTAAACCATTGGTGCAGCTGCCGAAACTGCTCTTCAGAGAGCCTGGCCGCTTCTTTTTGTGGTGCAGTGAGTTGCTGGTACGCCGCCTGGTCGCCCCGTAGCAATAGCTCTAGGCAATTAAGCGAGCACTCAGTGCGCTGCCGCTCGGCATCGCCTATCGACACACCATCATTGGTCAGCACCTCAGGCGATGCCTGCATATCTTGGCCGACGAGCAAGTGATATTCCGAGAGACGCGTCACGTCAAGTGGCTGAATTTCAGGTCGATTTTCCATATACCCTCCGGGGGATCTTAGCAATTACACTGCTTCTAACATACAATAATATACATCATTTGTCAATCTGAAAGATCTTTTGCGGGGAGGTCGCACCACGTAGCAGCACTATCTGCCGTTTCGCCACACCAAAGTAAGCAGCCAGCAACCGGACCGCTGCCAGATTCGCCCGCCCCTCAATTGCTGGTGCCTTGGTATACACTGTCAGCGAGCCGTCATCGTTCATTACGACTTCTTCGCGGTGGCGAGAGTTAGGCTTGAGGCGAACTGAGAGTTTCATAACAATTTATTCCAAACGTAGGAGGCTCCCCTCCTCATTCTGGGCTGATTATAGCATAGAAAAGAGGTGTAGCTGGCCTCTACGAGCCACCGTGCATGATCGACACAACGTCGTGCTTCGTGACAATCAGGTGGTCAAGCAGCTGGATACCAAGGAGTTCTCCTGATTCGATTAAGCGGTCGGTCACTGCGTTGTCGGCTTGGCTTGGTTCAAGGTCACCGCTTGGGTGGTTGTGGGCCACGATGATCGAGGCGGCCCGGTCAGTGATTGCATCTGCAAATACTTCACGAGGGTGGACCAAGCTCGCAGTCAAAATACCAATGGTGATAGTCCGTTTGGCAATTAACCGATTCGCGCCGTCGAGCGTCAGGCTGACAAAATATTCCTGTTTTTTGTCACGAATATCTTGCAGCTGGGCGGCAGCTTTGGCTGTCGTGTTGATAATCGGTTGGTCACTTGGCAAAAGGTAGCGGCGTGCTAACTCAAAGTTAGCGAGAATAACCGGAATTTTTGCCTCACCAAGACCAATGATCCCAGCCAGGTCACCATATGACATGTCGCCGCCTTTGGTGCGCAAAATCTTCAGCACCTGGCGAGCAATTTGCGACACATCAGCCTGGGCATTACCACTGCCGATGATCGCCATCAGTAGCTCCAGGTCAGACAAACGAGCCGGACCAGCTGCTGCTAATTTTTCACGCGGCCGCTGATCTTTGCGCTTGTCGAGCATTTTCATGCCTCCATTATAGCACCCTTAGGCGCGGGCCACTATGCCCGGCGGCGGTATTGGCGCTGCCGCATGGCGATACAGACCGCCACAACACCCACCAGCCTATTCATAAGATCAAAAAAGCCATCCGCTTGAGTATTGGCTAGTGGAGATTCCGGTGGTCGCTGATCGTACGGTGAGCTACCTGACACCACCTGGTCGGAGCCATCAGGCAGCGGGGCTGTCTTTATTTCCTCCACAAGAGAATGCTTCACCTGATCGGCCCGCCAAACCGACTGCACAACCTCTTGCTCACTTCCCAAATAGTCAGGCGACACCTGATTATCAGAGTGACTCACAGGTAGTTGTGACTCATCATATAATATATCATCAGACGCATAGGTTTCCTGAATCACAGAGGGGCTATGTGGTGGTGCTGGTTGTGTGTGTGCGATTGCTTCATCAGTGGGCGGAAGTACCTCAGCCTGATACACCAGCTGCGGCATTGGTGGTATCGCCGATAATGAACTAGAGGTTAATTGTTGGCTCGGCAATGTGTGATTATCTGATGGTAAACTGCCCTGCTCTGATGTGGCTACAGCTGGTTGGCTGGCTTCATAATGATTGGCAACCATCGATCGCTGGCGAGGCGGAGTCGCTGGTGATATTTGCTCAAAATTAGTCAATTGGTGAGATTGTTTTGTGGTGATCTTGACCGGTTGTTTAGTAATATTTTCCTCTGTTAATACCGGTTGTGCTTTTTGAGTCTCAGCTGGTTGAATAGAGTCAAAAACGAATGGCTGTTTCATACTCGCTAGCGGTACTTGCTGAGTAGCTTGAGTAGCTTTTGAGGCAACTGATGGTGCCTGCTCAGCTACTGCCGCCGGCTGATTGGCTCTCGAGCTGGTAGTTGAGTCTACCACCACCGGCGAGGTCTGCCTGATCGACTGATCAGGCAGCTCATCATATTGGCTGGCAGTTCGAGCTGCCCAAGTCGGCTGAGGTGGAGGTGGCGTGAGTGGGTGAGTCGCCTCAATAGGACTGTCGGTTGACTGAGATTGACGATCTTCTATATCATGTGTGGTATAATTGTCTGATAACTTTTCTCGAGGCTGGGGAGTTGTGCGTGGCTGTGGTGGCGTCATAGTATGGCTCAGTAGAGACGGCTGGAATAGACCAGCAGTGTCTGGCGTGACAGCGAGTATGGGCTTGTTTATCGCCTGCGGGACACTCTCTTCGGTTGCGGCTACCTCATGTGGCCGCTGGAATGGCTGCAGGTTGATAACCGGTTGTTGCGGGGTATATTGATCAGGCGGCGGCGCGATAGCGACCGCACTCTCGCTGAACGAATGCGGACGGAGCGGGTTTTGCAGCAATGGCTCACTCTGTCTCTCAAGAGAGTGCCGTGAGTAAGGCACAGACGTGACCGCTGCTGTATCCAGAGTAATTACATTATGAGGCTGCGTATCTGCAGGATGGCTATCGGCGACAATCTGGGCGGTATTGACGGCATCAGTGATGTTGACGTCGACCAATCCCTCCCGTGTTTCCTGGGTAGCCATACGCAATGACGAGCGACTGGCCTCAGAAGAAGAGCTGTGGCGCCAATCAAAGAACCGATAAGCCAACCACGGCGAACGATCAGGCACCGCAGATCGATCAGTAGCTGAGGAGACGGCTGTCGAGAATGCGCGAGTCGCTGAGTGAAGTGGCGATACTGATACTGGTTTCGTGGCTGCCCGTGTCGGCGCAGGCGCCTTCTCTACCTCACGGGGTGTGAACAGTGAATACCCCGGAGTATACGGGTCAGTCGTCTCTGATCGGCTACACCCCTGTGTGGCTGGTCGCGGCACTGATGGCATCGCCACAATCAACCGGTCATCATCAGCCAATAAAGCCCCCAGATAGCTAGCCGATGGGGGCTGCTCGACCCCGGTCAGCTCTGGTGGCGTCCACGATGGCTCGCTCGCAGGTAAGTCCGCTGAGGGCGCAGTGTCTTGTTGCTCTTTGAGGAACGCTTGCCGCTCTTGGCAGAGGCGAAGCATCGGGCAGCCGGCACAGGCAATCGAGCCCAGACCCTGGCACAACTGCGGTGATAGCGTGAGTTTATTAGCCAACGGCTCAGCTGTTGCCTCTGTATTCATAGGCGCCAGATCGTTCGGCGTATCGCACTCACCTCGAGCCATTGCCATCAAATCAATACTATTTTTACTCATGATTCAAAAAAGGTCTCCGTCGCAATATATTGATCATCGACACCATTCTTGACCAGCTGCTGCCACACGTCACGCACAAAAGGGAGGCTACCGCACACCAAAAAATAACTCTCCGCAGCCGACGCCGCCACAATTTGAGCGATATCAAACCGCCCGTTGTGCCAACCAGCCTGCTCAACGACATTGTGGCGAGTGCTAAAGTGGTGTACCGTGATGTTCGAGGCCGCCAGCTCTGCATCAAAAACGGTGAACTGAGGTGATTTGTGGCTAAAATAAAGCGTCGTCGGCTGCGGCGCATCAGCCAAAATACTCCAAATAGGACTCAAGGCACACCCAGCAGTAATGCCTACCAGTGGTCGGTCAGTCAATGGATTAAAATTACCGTAAGGATGACTTACAAAGAGGGTGTCGCCCGGGCGGCGCGAGCAAAGGTAGCGAGAGAACTCACCACCGACATCTTTCACTGTGATAGACGCCAGCGCTTGGTGAGGCCGGCTCGAGAGGCTGTAGGCCTTGCCCTCGCGCACTGATGAACCAGGCACAAACACTGTGATATACTGCCCCGCTACAAAGTCAAATGGCCGGGCAAAGTACAGCGTCGTCACCTCGGGGTTTTCCTGGCGCACTCGAACAATTTTGACAGTCAGTGAATCACGCATTGGTCGACATACTTCTCCATTATCTTTTGAGCGGCGAGAAACTCTTGGTCGGTGAAGGTCGTAGCGTGCTGGAATTGCGGACTCAGCACTGTACCGGATACGAAGTGCTGCAGCGCAAACCGCCGAGCCCCCTTGACCATCTGGCCAATCTTCTCAAAGTCATCGACCGCCAACTGCTGGCGCACGATAGTTGTCCGAAACTCATGAGCAATCCCGGAGTGGCGCAGCATATCAATCGTCTCGATGATGGCATCGAGGTCAATGGGCCGCGCCGCAATGTCAACATACTTCTCAAGCGGCCCCTTGATATCCATCGCCACAAACTGGATCGTCTCTTCAGCAATCATTTGGCGAACCATTGCTGGCCGAGTGCCATTGGTATCCAGCTTGATATCAAACCCCATTTCTCTAACCAGCCGGCATAGTAGTGGTAAATCATCGTGAATTGTCGCCTCACCACCAGAGATCACTACCCCATCAAGCCGATCGCGACGAGACGCCAAAAAAGTCAGCACGTCTTTGACCGGGATGCTCGGCGCCAAGCGCTCCGGCAGCACTAACTCAGGGTTGTGGCAATAGCCGCAGCGCATATTACAGCCAGAGAGAAATAGCGCTGCTGCTACATGCCCTGGGTAGTCCACGAGAGATAGCTTCTGTACCCCACCGATCGGTACCACTGGGAGATCTGCATCAGGCAGGGACTGCCACGCCAAACCGTTCATGGTCAGCCGCCTTGTCGTAGTGTTCGCGCATCACGAACTCAGCTTGTTTACCCTTATTCCAGTGTGACGTCGGCCGCAAGAAGCCCACTACTCGTGAATAGACCTCACACCCCTCGCCACAGGTTGGGCAGGTCTGATGCTCACCGCGGATATAGCCGTGATTAAGACAAACCGAAAAGCTCGGGCTAAAGGTGAAGTACGGTAATTTATAGTTTTGGCAAATCGTCTTGACAAGCTTTTTCAATACCTCAGGGTCATCCATTCGTTCACCCAAGAAAAAGTGGATGACGGTGCCGCCAGTATACTTGGTTTGCAGTTCGTCTTGTAGGTCAAGTAGCTCAAACAAATCATCGGTGTAATTGACCGGCAAATGACTAGAGTTCGTATAAAACGGGTGTGCAACTGCCGCACCTAGGCCGTTGGCAAAGTGCGCTCGGTCGGGGAAACTAGCTTTGTCGAGCTGAGCCAGGTGGTAGGTTGTACCCTCGGCTGGCGTCGCCTCGAGGTTGTAATTATTGCCCGTCTCTTTTTGGTATTCCACCAAACGATCGCGCATGAAATCGAGTGTTTTCTCAGCAAATGCCCTACCCTTTTCGGTACCGATATCAACACCGAGCAAATTCAACGCTGCCTCGTTGGTACCAATCAAGCCAATGGTTGAGAAGTGATTTTTCCAGTACTGGTTGAAGCGTTTTTTGATATCACGCAGGTAGAATTTGGTGTATGGATATAAGCTGATCTCGGAATCAGTCAACTGCTCCAGCACCTTGCGTTTAGTCTCTAGGCTGTCGCGTGCCATATCCATTAGCTCACCCAGACCCTTGAAAAACTCGTTCTCATTCTTTGACTTCAGCGCCAAGCGCGGCAGGTTAATCGTCACCACACCGATCGAACCGGTCATCGGATTACTGCCAAACAAGCCGCCGCCGCGATACTCCAGCTGACGATTATCGATTCGCAAGCGGCAGCACATCGAGCGCGCATCCTCTGGATCCATATCAGAATTGATAAAATTCGAGAAGTATGGAATGCCGTATTTGGCGCTGGCCTCCCACAGGCTTTCGATCACCGGGTTATCCCAGTTGAAATCCTTGGTGATATTAACTGTCGGAATCGGGAAAGTGAAGACTCGACCGTTGGCGTCGCCCTCAGACAATACCTCGAGCAGCGCCTTATTAAGCATATTCATCTCTTCCTGATAATCGCCGTAGTTGGTATCCTGCATCTCGCCACCAATGATCACCGGGTTGTCAGCCATATGCTTCGGGCATTCCAGATCAAGCGTGATGTTAGTAAACGGTGTCTGAAAACCAACCCTAGTTGGCACATTGACGTTAAAAACGAACTCTTGCAGCGCCTGCTTCACCTCCTTGTATGACAAGTTGTCGTGGCGAATAAACGGTGCCAGCAGCGTATCAAAGTCAGAGAATGCCTGAGCACCCGCCGCCTCACCCTGTAGGGTATAGAAAAAGTTCACCACCTGGCCCAGCGCCGAGCGGAAGTGCTTGGCCGGCTTGGAGGCTACCTTGCCCTTTACCCCTGTGAACCCTTGGCGCAGCAGGTCCATCAAATCCCAGCCAACGCAGTACACACTCAGCAGGTTCAGGTCGTGAATATGCAGATCCCCCTCTTTGTGTGCCCGGCCGATTTTTGGCGAATAGATTTTGTCGAGCCAATAGGTTTTGGTGATTTCTGCTGAGATATAATTATTCAACCCCTGTAGGCTGTAGCCCATATTGGAGTTTTCTTTGATCTTCCAATCAAGATTATTGACGTAATTATCGACCAGATCGACGTGAGCGCTGGCGGCAATCTGGCGCAGTTTTTTATGCTGATCACGGTAAATGATATATGCTTTGGCGGTTTTTTTGTAGCGCGAGTCAAGCAGCACATCCTCGACCACATCTTGGACGTCTTCGACACTTAGCATATGGCGGTTCTTATCCGCCTGCAAGCGGGCAATAACTTTTTTGGTCAATGAAGCGGCAATTTTTTCATCAAGCTCAGCTGTCTCGGCACCAGCACTAGCAATAGCGGCAGTGATCTTGCGTGCATCAAATTTTACTCGGCGACCGTCGCGTTTCTTTATCATTTGATACATAATCCCTCCTCTACAGACCACGCCAAACATACCCCAGCTCTCTGATGGAGTCGCTTACGTGATTGTCTATTTGTTTTTATGACAAAACACTATATATAGTGCTTATATACCAATATAAGCCCGATATATAGCGTCTGTCAATGGAAGTACATTGTATTATTTACATGTATAGGATTCTTATGTCCTTTGCAGCAAATCATACGCGGTAGCTGCTGTTAGGGCCTGCATTTGGCGAAGAGTGTCACCTGGCTGGAGCGGCGGCTTGAAACTGCGGATAAGATAAAAGCCAACAAATGCCGCCAACATTTCCACATTGAGCTCATCTAGCCACGGTGTTACATCCTGACCGTGCCGTGCCATATCAACTAGAAATTCCGTCGCACCAGACCCCCGCGGTGCATAGGAAGCCCAGTTCCAATCAACCAATTTCAACCCACCAGCTTGCGGATGAAACGCCAAATTATCACTGCGCACATCACAATGATTAAAACAACCCTCTGGCTGCTTGGCGAATTGTTTGGTACGTACTGAAATATCGGCCAGTTCACCACCCCTATTCAGTAATTCCATTATCTTCTGGCAGCGCCGCTGGTTGACTTCTGATTGTTCTGGCAATAATATTCGGTAATTATCAATCAGCTGATGGCGAATATCAGCATCAGCAATAATTCTATCAATGCCGTCATCCAAGCCAAGCTTCATCGTCGTAAACGGCTGTAATTGCAATTCCTCAATCGCTTCATGTGGTAACGTTGTTTTTTCCAGTTCACGAGCCGCTGTCACCACCGCCGAAATATATCGTTCTGTCATGGATTTTTCTGCCGGCGGCCGCCACAACCAACCGTCGACTAATTCATAACTAGTTGTCATCAGCACGTGTCCATCACCAGCAAGCTTAGTCCAGTCAGCCACATATTGCGGGTGAAGTTTCTGCAACAACTGCGTCACTTCATAGTCTTTTTTCAGCCAAGCTAATTCCCGTTCGCCATCGTCCGGCAGCAAATCAACATCAACTTCTTTAACAAAAATCGTCCGATCGCCCGCCGACACCAAGGCACGGCGATTACGCGAAAAGCCGCCACTCACCGAGGTGATTTGTAAATCAGATACATTGACACTAAACTCCATTGCAGCACATTGCAGCGCTCTGTCGGTTAGTAACTTGTTGTGATTGGGTAGGGTCTCCATGAGAAAATTATAGCATTAGATTAGGATTGCTACTTCCTATTGTCTAATACATAATTAAGACTCAACTTTCTCAAACTGTCCGTGAAGTGAACGATATACGACATCCCAGATATAGACGGTCTAGGATTTATAAAGTAACAAATCTGCCTCTTTCCATTCTTCAATCACTGTAGTCAAAGTGTACACAGCAATAGCCTTAGCATTGTCGTATATCTGTTTTGACGCGAGTTTCTCAAGCTCGTTCAAACTAAAAAGATTAATATTATCGGATTCATCATCAGCTATCTTGCGTATTGGATTTTCCGACGTGATGAATGCATAGCTTATGTCGGTGTGATAATGTCCGCCGCCAGCAGGATATGTATGAATTGCAATCGGCTGAGGATGTAGCTTTACTCCAGGCAGTGACGTAAGTCTGTTATAACATGGCTGCAGCAGCTTTAGTTGATTCTTATCATAACCAGATTCTTCGGCTATTTCACGCAAAACCGCTTGCCACGGTGTTTCATTCAACTCCACATGCCCGCCAAACTGCAGCAACATCTTTAGCTTGCGGTGCTTGTGTAGAATAATCCGAGGCTCATCACCCTCCGTTATTTTCACTATATATCCGCTAACACAAATGTCGTGCTGGCCAGGTTTATTGTGTATATGAGGCATATACATTATAGATTACTTTAATTGTAGTATATGAGTCAAATTGTAAAAGTAGCGAGAGTTACATATTCAACTACGCAGAACAATCAACACAAACTCCGACTCGCAAGATTTCTTTCAGCTTCTCGTTCGGATGGCGCAATCGCCGTGTCGTCTTCTACTAGTAAAATTCTCATTAGCTAACTATCCTCTTTCTCGACTTTAGTACATAGATCTGAAAAATTGCTGAAAGCTCCCCGCTCAAAAAGAAATTAATCACCGCAACGAATAACAATTTTAATATTATCTCCCGCTACAGCCTTACATTTACCGCCAACTGGATACGTGAACTTCGGGTCAGTGTGACCAAAATCCAGATTGACCACCACTGGAATCGTGGGATCGATCTTTTTCGAAAGGATGATATCGCTAATCATATCGTCGGTCGCCCGAGATTCGCCCTGAAAACGCCCAACCAAAATTGCTTTTACTTGACGAAAGAAAGACTGTTGCATCAATGCCTGCACGTGACGCTCAAACGTTTCGGGAATTGAATCATAGCTATCGTCCTCAATACACAAAATAATATCGCCTTCAATTTTCGAAAAATATTTCGTACCGTTCAACAAGTTCAGGCTACAAAGATTACCGCCAATCATTACTCCTTCAGCCGATCCGCCCTGCACGACTCGCGGCCCATTATTTTCCAAAGCTTGGCGCGGCGAAGCTTCGTCATAATTCCACGGAAGATCGTAAAACGTTTCTGATTGCTGAACGACAAATTCTGTGGGCTGATCTGCAAACAAACACCGCCGAAAATACTCCAACGAATAATTAGCTTCTGGCGGCAAACCAAAACAATAGAAATTTGGCATCGCATAAGTCACCAAAGATATTCGGATTGTCTTTAATAATTTGCCAGTCAATTTTGCCTAATAACTGATTTGAATTGAATCCGCCGATAGCCACCAAAACACATTTCACATTACTGTCCATAAACGCTTCGTGTAAATCTTCAACCTTTTCGTCGTCCGTCAGGCAGCCTCGCTGATTTCGAGAAAAAGCATTCTTACTAAACGTAACTTTTAGCCTAAGTGACTCTAGTGCTGTTTTTGCTTGCTCTAAAACTCTTTCGTCAATATCGCTGGCTGAGCGCACCGGCGCAATCACCCTTACTTCATCACCTGGCTTTAATTTATCTGGTATCGTACATTTCCTTTCCTAAAATTAATCAATCAAAAACCTCCGGCAGGAGGCATAACACAGCGACAAAAACACCTCCTGCCTACACGTGGAGATGATGATGTTGCAAAAATAATTTCGTCATGTAACCTATTATACCAAAGATTTAATTTAACGATAAAACAGATCCGTAACATTATCAATAACCTGTACATTGAACTAACTTAAACAGGGTCTAAGAATGATGCTTGAAGTTATTCTATTCCGCACAAGCCCTTCATTGAAGCGTACAAATCCTTAAGCTCATCTATCCCCAGGTCAATCAGTGGTTCGTACATGAAAGCATTAATGTGTATATGTTCGGGAGTGATTAGGTTCACTCTGTCTAGGGCATTTATTGTTTCGTCAGACGGATTGGCCTTGAGTTTAAACTGCTCAAAGAGCTGTCGAGTAAAGTTCTTTTCATCCTGCTTAGCCGTGTCAATGTCTGACCTCGATAACTGTGACTTCATATACCTTTCGGCAAGATGACGAGACGCCATAGCTAAAACAAGATTATTTTGGATGATTATGTCGTTTTCCGCCGACATGTAGATACCCTCCGCAGTTTCTAATAACTTATCTTCAAACTTGTCAGTGAGCCTCAGCGGGCAGCCTGCAACTCCCAACTCCCTACGCAAAATATCATGGATATCCTCAAGCGAGTGGTCCGCATCTAGGTCGTGTAGACACTCAGATAGTAACTGGTAATCCGCATCGGATGTAGTATTTTGACAGCGATACTCGATAATATTACGAGCGAATGGTATTAGAGAAAACCACATAGTTGCGTTAGTGCTTGCTTGGTCGCGAGTATACTTAATGACATTAAACTGCCCACCGGTAGCTAAGCTTATCTTGCTACCGACTCGCTGCGCGAACCAGCATTTCTCGCGGTAATTCTCGCCAAAAAGACGAAACTGAAGCAATCTGAAGAAATCAAAGTTATGAGTCAATATGAGTAGGAAGATGTTGTCGTATTTTGTAGCTATGTCGTGAATATACTCTAGGAATGCATATTTATTTTTATAGTCGAAGGAGTCAACGATATCATCGAGTATGACGAGATGTTTATTGCCCGATTGTTGTGCTGTCTCCACTTCAAACAGGACATTTAATAAATAAAACGCTTTCCGTTCTCCTGTACTGATCCGATCTCTAATAAGTGTTTCACGCTCTTTTTTGTCTCGAAACGGCTTATCGCCGTGAGACGGGTGCGAGTATGTAAGTGTCATTTCTGGAATACTGCCCTTAAGAACTACGTTATGCTTGTTCCCTACTTCTAGGCGATAAGGTAAGTTGCTAAAACGATTATTAAACTGTTTAACGACTTTATCCCATTTTGTTTCCTCTTTCTTTGCCTCTTTAAGTATTTCAGCTAACCTTTTCTCGATACCTTTTCCTATGGCATCTAATTCGTCGTAGCTTTCCAAGCAGCCTTTTATGTATCCCCACCATAGACGACGTTTGTACACTTTGGGGTTATTCATAAGAACGATAATTTCTTTAGTACCATCGTTCTCTAGTAACGATTTCAATTCAGCACGAGTGCCCGTCGAAAGGTCAGAGGTCATCTTGTTGAATTTTGTCCTAAGATTAGGATATTTATCAAGGATAATATCTATATCAGTTTTAATTTTTGCATTGAGTTCTTCAATGTTTGTTACTTTTTCGAGCTGCCCAGTGGAAGAATTGTAAAGCTCGAGGTCATGGTCTACGTCAAAGAACTTACTCTTCTCAATTTCCTTTGCGAGCTTTTGTGCGTTACCAGAATCAAAACCGCCTCTTAAAAACGATGCTGTCTTTTTTACCTCCTCATAAGCCTTCATCAACTGGCCTATCACTCCCTGGTTGTCGTCTGCAAACTTAACAGCATCTTTGCTTCCGGCTATCCGATACGGCAATTGTAATATAAAATCGGGCTGCTTCTCGATTTGGTCTCGATTAGCTTTTATCATTCTAATCAAAGATTCAGATGTTCTGTCCGACCCTGAGTCGAGAGACAGGCAGACCTCAGCTAATAGCTGCTCATGCGTCGTACGTACGCCAATACCAGAGACGATTCTTAGGCTGTCAAGAAATCGTAGAAGTCCTCTGTTGTATTCTTCGCGCTTTTTGCTGTTCACTAACAAAGTAGAGGCATTACTAGCACTGAATGGCCCTGAATCAAACGATGGTATAGAAATAATCTGCGCCTTAGGAAAATCAGACCCACTGTCATCTTTTATATCGCACGACCCCATTATGTCAAATATATGATCTTTTATCGTATCTCCTCTTGAGTGATCTCTCAGGGTACGAGTAAATGATGACTTCATGACTCCATTTTGTGCATAAATTATGTTTGTATTTTGTTGGGGATGTATGGACGTAGCGTTAAATTTCAGTACGATGTCCAGTTCACCGACACCGTATCCGTTCTTTATGTTAAAAGTTAGCTCAGCCACACTACTTTCCAGAATTAAACTTAACTAACTTTTCCCAGTCGATGAGTCCATCTTTACAAAACTCATTGAGCATTTGCCGTGTCATCTCGTTGACTTTTTGAACGTAACACTCTTCGAATTGCTCGTCTTTTTCTTTGACTTGCCGACCAAGTGGTTTAATCATTTCAAGATATAAGTTGCTGTCTCCAGCTATAAACTCCCAATAACGCTGGCCGCACAGTTTCAAATATTCACCCTTATCAGGATTATTATCTTTACCGTAGCAACACCCATTAACAGCGATGACATTTTGCCTTCGGTTATTTGTGCCGAGAACACGTTTCGCTGTTCGAAAATTAGTCTTCATTCTACTTATCTGACTACTATTTGCCCAATTCGGACCGCTTTTGATAGCAACAAGATAATAATTTCTGTCTTTTTCAAATTCCATGTCAATTCCTTCAGCAGCAGACTTGCGCCCGCCATACACTAAACCGCAGACATGAATGGAAAGTTGTTCAAGATATGTTCCAAAGACAGTTTCTTCGCGGGATGAAAGATATGCATCAAGAATTTGTCGGACAAGCTGTTCGGCGGTTTGCACGTTCTTTGTCTTAAATAGATACGGATTTTTCCGTCGTAAAACTGACATTAAACGCACTTCATCTAGTTTATCAAACCGATCCTTATAAAATGGTTCAACCAAGTTTGCCGTTATAAACTTTGAGAGAGTACTATAATCCAATTGAGAGCTGTTTGTCATCGATTTTTTCTATCCTTTCCTTTGCATAATCTATATATTCTTGCATTAAATCTATACCAATACTATTGCGTCTCAATCGTTTGGCGACTACACTGGTGGTCCCAGAGCCAACAAAGGGATCGAGCACCAAGTCACCTTCTTTGGTGAATAATTTAATGAACCACTCGGGTAAACTTTCTGGAAAAACGGCGCTATGACTTTTGTTGCCAGCCTCTGGGGCGAGATACAGAACATTGCTTGGATACACCATATCACGACCCACCCAATTCGATATATTTTTACCAAATCCACTACCAACTTTGGAATTATCTCGTCGCTTATCGGTCTCACTTAGGTTTTTTAATCGCGTTTTACTCCAATCGCCTATAGGCACCATGACGGCTTCTTGATACATGGCGAATTTTCTATCAAGATTGAACTGTAGTAGTCGCTCCCAGCTATCACGAAACCTATTGGGCCACTTGCCGGGATGGCTATTCTTTTTATGCCAAATGAACTCTTCCGTCCACAGCCAGCCTTGCTTGCGCAGGGCTTGTATAAGTTCTATAACATAGGTGTGTCTCTCGCCGTTTGCGACGCGTTCTTTGATATTGAGAATAAATGTACCGTCATCTTTTAATACGCGTTTCAATTCCGCCGCGATTGGGGTGAACCATTCAATATATTTGTCGGGTTTTATACCGCCATAAGTACTAGTACGCTGGTCAGCGTAAGGCGGTGAGGTAACAATCAGACTAACCGTCTTGGTTTCTAGTTTTTTAATTCCTCTAGACAGTCACCAAGAATAAGTGTCGTCTGTACTTCGGGGTTATTCACTAAATAACTCCTTAACCTCAAGTGCTTTTGCTATTTTAGAAACCATCTCTATTGCTGGATTCGTTTGTTTGCCAGATTCAATATTGACGACGGTATTATTTGAAACATCCGCAATACGCGCAAGTTTCTCTTGAGATAGTCCTTTTTGTTCTCGTAACTGCTTAAGCTTGGTTAATTTTATCATAAATAATATTAGTGTATGGGTAACATGAAAATACTGTTATTCACAACATTTATAATATTATCAAAGAATTGGTATTAATGGTAATAATTTCGTAACTCTCAACTCTTCAACTGCTTCTGGACCTGGGACGGGGTGAGCTGAAACAATAAATATTTTATATCCGCGAAGCCTACCCCAGCATCTTTCCTAACGTATCAAATGTTCGCCCATTGCGGATGGTGATCAGTGGGTAAAACTTTTCTTTCATCAATAGCTTGTGATATGACGTACGCAAAAATTCTTTCTCACTATATTTACCCCAAAAGACCGCCTTTTTACCAAAATGAACGATTTCATCATGAAGCGGCATTTGACCAATCCGCTCCTTGATATACTCAGGATCGACGTCATCAGTATAGAACAACACGTCGGTTCGCGCCAAAGGCTGGTGCCACCATTCCGGCAGATTTGGTACTTCGCCTAAATACTCGTCTTTCGTCAGAATGACGTGCTTGATGGTAAACGGAAAACGCCCTAACATGCCAGCAATATTCTCTTTGATTGTCGTCAGATCATCATCAGTGTCAAATATAACATTACCGCTATTGATATACGTAACAACATCCTGATACCCCAACCCTTCGAGGCTTGCCGTGAGGTCTTTCATGGAGACTTTGTTTTTACCGCCGACATTAATGCCTCGAAGCAACAGGATATATCTCATATTTTTAGTATACTATCGCCTGCGCCTCCGGCCAAATTCGCTGTACCAGCCGCTTGCCGCGCATGGTTAGCCGCACCCAGGCGTCACCGTACACTCGGTTGATTGCCATCAGTCCTTGGACATCACGAATCTACCAACAGCCACCCTTCTATTGACACAATGGTCATAATTCGATACGATATGAATGAATATAAAAAATTATTCATTCATATTATTAACATGAAGGAGGTCACCAGCATTGGACAAAAGACAAGCATTAAAAACAGCCGCCTATGATGTCTTCTCAAAAAAGGGTTATAAGGAGGCCGGGATCTCAGAAATTGCAAAACAAGCTGGGGTAGCAGTTGGTTCTTTTTATAACTACTACAATAATAAGGAGGCTATCTTTCTAGATGTGTACGTTGAGGAGAATGACCGCATTCGCCAAGCGATGATGGACGACATCGATTGGCAGCAAGATTTGGTTGAACTTGTGAGGCAGATTTTTGAACAGTCACGAAGCCTTGTTTCGTCCAACAAAATTCTGGCGGAATGGTATAATCCAGCCGTCTCTCGTACACTGCGCAGCTACTATTCTTCGGGCAAAGGCAAAGCTACGAATACCTTCCATCAATTTTTGGTCGAGACCTTTACTAGTCGCATGGCGGCAGAAGGATATTCAGAGGAAAAAATTCAGGATATTTTACAAGTGTATAATTTGTTTTACTACATGGATATACATATCACGGAAGGCGATTTTCCAGGTATTGGTAGGACGCTAGAACTACTTGCCACTACCTTTGCGAGAGGTGTTTTACATAATGAAAAGGGGTAAAAAAATGGTAATCATCGTTATATCTATTCTTGCGGCTACAGGCCTCATCGCTTGGGGTGTCATCGCCTACTTAGGGAGGGGCCAAACGTTATCGGTCAAATCTATCGAAAACCCTCGCGGAGACCTTCATGTCATTCGCCTGGCAAAACCTGATACTATGACATGGAAGGCAGGCTCTTATGCCAAGATCACGCTACCCAGTACGGCATCTGGTGGTGAAAAGAATGATCATAAGGATGAACAGACAAGTCGTTGGCTGAGTATCGCCTCTAGTCCTGAGGATAATGAAATTATTATCCTAACCCACAATAGCGGTAGTCCTTATAAAAAAGCTTTGACTAGCCTACCAGCAGGTAGCCAGGTCAAGATGAGTTGGCTGGAATCTTCTTTGTCAGTTACAGACGGCAACGAGCCTCTGGTGTGCTTCGCCTCTGATGTCGGTATCTCAGCAATGCGACCAATTGTCAGGCAGTGGGCCGGTAAACGCCCTATCATGCTCTATCACCTAGACAAGGGGGTAAGGGTCTTTGACAAGGAGCTCTCAGAGCTAGCAAACAAAACAGCCAATATGACTTATGAGACCAATGCGAGCCTTTCTCAAAGCCAAGAACGCTTCAAGCAGGCGATTGATAGACATGGCAACAAGGCTCAATATCTTGTAGCAGGACAGCCCGACGATGTGAAAGCAATGAAGAAACTCCTTAGAGACAACGCGATGCATGATAACGTCAAATCAAGTACTTTTCGGGGGTTGAAGTAGTCACTATGGCTGCGTGGCCGCCGATAGGTGGTAATGCTTAAGCAGCCATCACCTGCGCCTCCGGCCACACCCGGCAGACCAGCCGTTTACCACGATTTGTCAAACCAACCCATACACTATTTGACCAGTAGCGAACCCGCGCAAGATTCTTGGCTTTCAGGTGACGAATGAGCCGAATCACTGCCGACTGTGACAGCCCAACACTGTCTGCCAGCGACTGTGTATCATCCTCGCCTGCCTCATATAAATATTGCAGCAGCAAGGCTTCGTCTGTGGTAAATGGTGTACTGTGGTGTGTCATGAAAGACTCCTTTCTTGGTTGATACTGTTTGTATCATACGGAGTCGCTCTGTAATTTCGCTGAAGAAGGTGCCGCAGGCTTGGTGATAGGCTGCCAGCCCGCAGAGAGTTCTCTGCCATATTGGTCGACAACTACGCAGTATTCTCTCCCGCGATCGGTCCGATCTATCACACTGATAGTCGTCACTACCGACTTGTAGTGCTTATTGTAGGTCGATATGGTCGTCACGTGAAACGCACCATTATCATAGCGAGTGGTCCGCGGCACTGGGCGACTACTCATCCATCGAACTCCCATCTGGGCTAGCTGACGCACTGTATCTTCGCGATGTTGCGGAGTAAAATTAGCCGCCCCATGCTTTTCACCGGGGTCACGGCGGTATATCACATTACCTTCTTTGTCTACTACATAATGTCCATGGCCAGGACCCGCTGGTCGCTCCTTCCCGCCAAACAGAAAGTGGAGACGAACACCATTTCGATCAGCTCTTACCACCATATTATCCCAATATTCGTCTGGTATACCGATTTTTTCGACAATAATTTTGATGTCTTCTTGGCGTTTAGCTTCGGCTATCTTGGACTCAGTACGTTTATCACGATATCGTGTGTTCAGCGCAAGAAATTCACGCTTGGCCTGAGAAGCATCGGCCAGTGCTTGCTCATATGTACGAGTTGCCAGTACATACTCCGCTAACGCTATTTCCAACCGTGATGCGCTTGCACCTTCTCTCCTGAGTTTATCTTTCGCTTCCTTGGTTCGCTTTTTTTCAGCGCGGGTCGCAGCCACGCGGACGCCTAATTCGCGTACCGCGTCGAGCGCATTTTGGCGAGCTACCTCTAACCGTGCAAGTTCAGCGTCTCTCATCGCTCCCTTTTCTACGTTGTCTCAGTTAGTTAATGAATGTCTTTTTATTATAAAATAACTAGCCAACTATGTCCACCACGAAACGTAGACTAATAAAAACACTCGGACTTTCTGCCGAGTGTAATAATACCGTGGCTCCGGCAGCTGGGCTCGAACCAGCGACCTATTGGTTAACAGCCAACCGCTCTACCACTGAGCTATGCCGGAACAAATTCGCTAAGAGAGCGAACACCTATATTGTAGCGTATGAGGCGGTGGATGTAAAGTGTCGCACTGAGCTAGCTGGTGCGTTATACTGGCACTATGCGAGTATCTGTTTCGACGGTTCGTCTATGGTTGTTAGCAGTGGTACTGTTTGGCGGTGCGATAGCTTTGCAGCCGAGCCTCGGCTTCAATGTGTTTCACTTTCCTTCTCTGAGGGTTGGCGTGTACCAGCTAGCGACTGTCGGCCTGGTGTGCTGCAGCCTCCCGCTTTGGTGGCATGCACTGGTATCTCTTAGAAAGCGGCGTTGGGTGGTCGTAGCAGCAGGATTATTGAGCCTCAGTTTGGCTATCGGCATGCTATCCTCACAGGTGCCTGGCCGGACTGCCCTGTACACGATTTCTCTACTCTATCTATTACTCACCGGTCTGGCCGCTGCCGTCACCTACCAGTCATTGTCGCAGCAGCAGCGAGCACGCCTGATGACGATCGGTCTGTGGAGCGGTGTGGTGTGCGGTATCGCGGCGGTCAGCCAATTGCTGGCGGCGAGTTTTCATCCGACCGCTTTTGGCACACTTTGCAGCGGCTGCCACGCCGGGGTGTTCGGCTTCCCTCGAGTGAATCTCCTAGCGGCTGAGCCGCAATTTTTGGCGAGTAGCCTTTTGCCGAGTCTGTGGGCTGGCTTCTGCTTTCGAAATAATCGACTGGCTGCTTGGAGCGTCTTCTGGACAAGCCTGGCGATCGGCTTGACGTTCTCTCGTGGCGCTTTTGTCGCAATTATCGCAGCTAGTATACTCTATTTGCTTGTTTTAGTCTGGCGCTACCGACAGCCAGCCGACCGACCAGGTGTCAAAAAGTCTCTGAAATCTTTCATCGCCTGTAGCGGTATCATGCTTGCTGGTATAGTGGTAAGCTTTAGTTTATTGCTGCTGTCTGCGACTATCCGCTACCACGACACGCCTCATATCACCTACCGTACCGCTGCAAGTATGCTAGATCAGCTATCGCTAGGGGCGCTCAAGCTACCAGCAAAGACCGAGCCACCTGCCTCGCCGCCTGCTCAATCGACCACACCGCCACCAGCTACTGGCACGAAACACTTCCAGCCGAGCGGTTTTGTCGCGGCATCATCGAATGACCGCCTCAGTGCTGCTGACTTGGCTGTGCGGGCGTGGTTAGACTCACCAAAGACTATAGTATTTGGGGTTGGCCTGGCTAATCTCGGTAGTTTCATCCAGCAGACGCTTCACCAACCAGCCTCTCTCGACCAAACTGTTTATATTTTTTATATACTACTACTCAGTAGTATCGGGCTGCTCGGGCTACTGCCGCTACTGGCGATCGCATTATGGGCGCTCATACAGGCCGGGCGACATATCGACCACCCAAGTGGTCGGTTCGGGTTTTTGCTCACCAGTGCTTTTTTGATCCACTTTTGGTTTTTTGGCAGCCTGATAAATTCCGTCCACTGCTTTGCATGGATTGGGGTCTTCTTGTATAATTACCGCAAGAATCATGCGGAGAAACTCTGACTTTTACTTCAAACTTGTGTTGATTGCGCTTGATACTTTAGCGTTAATTGGTGCATTTACTGGTGCCTATATTTTGCGTGTCTCACTTGACCCGCGGCCGTTTCAGGTGCACATTGGTGCGATCACTTTTATCACTTCGATCTGTATGGTGTTGCCGCTGTGGATTGTTTTGTTTAGTTTCTTTGGGCTCTATGACCGCGAGCACTATACCCACCCGTTGCGCGAGTTCTGGCGGCTCGCGATGGCAGCTATTTGCGGTATTATGATGATGATATCGGTCAGTTTCTTTACCAGTACACCGCTGTTTCCGGCCAAAATGGTGGCAATTTATGCGTTGATCATTAGTTTTTTGATTCTACTCCTGCTCCGCAGCACCGCCAATATTATCCGCCTTCATCTACTGCGCAATAGTATCGGCGTCAAAAAGGTGGTGTTGGTCGGCAATGCTGAGTCAACACGTACACTGGCTGAGTTTATCAGCGCGCACCCGTCGACCGGCTTTCAGCTCAGTGCAATTGTGGCAAAGCCAGAGCTGATCCCAGACAATCTACGTGGGTTACGCCGCTCATCGCTCGCGGCAAGCCTGACCCGTGATAAAATCGACGCGATCATCCAGACCGACACGACGAGGACCGAGGCGCACTACAACCTCGCAGAACAGCATTATCTTGATTTTTATCAGGCACCGGCTCTTGATGGCTTGATGACGGCTCGACATACTGTCGAAATTATTAATTCAGTGCCGCTGGCCTACATTCACCCGACACCGTTATCTGGATATGGTCGGATTATTAAGCGAATTATGGACCTTGTCGGTGGCATACTAGGTCTGATTATCACTTCACCAGTGATGTTGCTCGTGGCTATCGCGGTGAAGCTTGGCGACCCAAAGGGGCCTGTATTTATGAAGGGGCGCCAACAAAAACGGCTGACGCGCTACAACCGCCCTTTCAAGGTGTACAAGTTCCGCTCACACTACGCCAAATTTGATGGCAAAACCGACGAGGAGGTGTTCACAATGATCGGCAAACCAGAGCTGATCGAGCAATATCGTGCCAATGGCGATAAGCTCGAGCATGATTTTCGGGTCACCCCAGTCGGCCGATTTATTCGCCGCTTCAGCCTCGATGAGCTACCGCAGTTGATTAACGTCATCAAAGGAGATATCAGCCTGGTTGGCCCGCGTGCACTAGTGCCACATGAGCTGAGTAATTATGAAAAAAAACACACCCTGCTGACGGTGAAATCTGGCCTGACTGGGCTGGCGGTCGTATCAGGCCGGCGCAGCATCAGCTTTGAGGAGCGGCGGCGGCTTGATTTATACTATGTACAGAACTGGAGCTTGTGGCTCGATATTACTATTTTACTCAAAACCTGCCTGGTTATATTTAAGAAGGAGTCCTAGCTATGGCACAGCGTCGTCAACCAACTATCGCAATCGTCCACGACTGGCTCTATGGTGGTGGCGCCGAAAAGGTCGTCGAGCAGCTACACCGGCTGTATCCAGCAGCGCCAATTTACACCTCATACTGCACAAAAAAGTGGCGCCGACAGCTTGATGACAAGGTAGTCACTGGCTATCTGCAGCACTGGCCATTTGCGCAACTACGAAAATTCTTGCCAGCGTTGCGGCAGCGGTGGTTTCGACGGCTTGACCTCAGTCAGTTTGATATCATCATCTCAAGCTCTGGCAACGGCGAGGCAAAGTTTATCCGCAAGAGTCGCCCCGACCAGCTTCATATTTGCTATTGCCACACCCCAACTCATTTCTATTGGCGGCACTATGATGCCTACATTGCTCGGCCAAGCTTCCGGCCGCACTGGCTCGCCAGGCTGGGGCTGCGGCTGCTAGTGAAACCGCTACGCCGCCATGATTATCAAGCAGCGCAAGAAGTTGATCTATTTATCGCTAATTCAACAGCTATTCAAGCTGATATCGCCGAGTTTTATGATCGCGGGAGTGTGGTGGTGTTCCCGCCGGTCACCATAAGCAATTTCGCACCCCTCGCAGCCAAACGGCCGGCTAAGATAATTCTCCCCAAAAAACCCCGCTGTGTTGTCTGGGGGCGCCTAGTGCCGATGAAGCAGCTCGATATCGCTATCAAGGCCTGCCAACAGTTGGGTTGGCGACTTGATATCATCGGTGATGGGCCAGATAGCAGGCGTTTGAAGAAACTGGCTGGCAAGAATAGCAAGATCAAGTTTCATGGCTTTTTATCAGACCGGCAGCGTGCCCAGTATGTGACCAAGGCTGATGTATTTTTGTTTTGCTCGCATGAGGATTTCGGGATTGCGCCGGTTGAGGCGTTAGCAGCGGGTGTGCCGGTCGTCGCCTACCGAGATGGTGGCGCCCTTGACTACATCCAACCAGATAAAACCGGCTGGTTTTTTGCCAGGCAGACAGTCGACAGCCTGGTCGCGGTATTGCAGGCACTCCCCCTGACCAAGCTATCGAGTAAACGAATCGCCAGCTCAGCCAAACCGTTTTCAGATGAGACTTTTCGGCGGACCATGGCTCGGCTGGTCAGCACCACCTGGAAGGAGCGACAGTGATGAAAATCGCCATTGATGCCCGTGGCTTACGAACCAGCAGTGGCCGTTATGTCGAGCGGCTGATCCACTATCTCCAACAGGTCGATCAGCGCAACCATTATTTGATCATGCTGAGCCAAAAAGATTTCGACACCTGGCAGCCAACCAATCCGAATTTTTCCAAAGTAATTTGCCCACACAAAGAGTATAGCTTTGACGAGCAAATCGGCTTTAAGCGCCAGTTGGATGATTTAGGGCTTGATTTAGTTCATTTTGCGATGGTCCAGCAGCCAGCGTGGTATCATGCTAGTCCGGTTGTCACGACGATGCAAGATCTGACGACGATCCGTTTTCGCAACCCTGACAAAAACCCCCTGATATTTTGGCTAAAACAGCAAATCTATAAGTGGCTAAATAAGCGAGTCGCCAGAAAGTCTGCTCATATTATTACTATCTCTGAGTTTGTCAAAAAAGATATCGTCAACTTTACTGGTGTTGACCCGCACAAAATTACCGTCACTCTAGAATCGGCCGATGAACTGCCTAGTGGTGGTGAGCCGGTAGCCGCGCTGGCAAACAGACAGTTTATCATGTATGTCGGCCGGCCAACTCCACACAAAAATCTACGCCGATTGATCAATGCGTTTCAGCTATTACAGGCTACCCACCCTGATTTGGTATTAGCACTCGCTGGCAAAAAAGATGGTAACTATGCTCGCCACGAGCGGTACATCAAGGAGCGTGGTATTACGAATGTCGTCTTCACCGGTTTTGTGTCAGATGAGCAACTGCGCTGGATGTACGAACATACCGCTGTGTATTGCTTCCCCTCGCTGAGCGAAGGATTTGGCTTGCCAGGGCTTGAAGCGATGCTACACGGTGCTCCGGTGGCCTCAAGCACCGCCACCTGCCTACCAGAGACACATGGCGAGGCTGCACACTATTTTGACCCATATAATGTCAAAGATATGGCGCGGGCGATCAATGACCTTCTAACTGATGATAAACTGCGCCGCCAGCTCATTAAGAAGGGTAAACAGCACGTCAAAACCTTCTCCTGGCAGCGGATGGCCGAGCAAACCCTGGCAGTATATGAGCAGTACGGCCGCCGAGATACCGATTCATAATACGTAGCCCCACCAAGCTCGCTCGTGTAAACTCTACTCAGTGGTCGATCCTCGCGCTTCGCTCACTTTGGGGTTGGGGTCATTTTTGCAGCTGCTTGGCAATATCACCACACTTCGCCGCGACATCACGCCGCGCTACCAACACACCGTCTGGTGTGTTGACGACCACTACATTATCAAGGCCGATCACCGCCACTGGCTTATCTGACTGCTCATTACGGATGTAGGTATTGGCGACGTCGATCGTGTGGATAGCATCACCATGCACATAGTTACCTGCTTCATCTTTGGCAACTGCATCGTGTAGATCTTTGAAATTACCGATATCCATCCAGTCAAAACTTGCAGACACCATGGCGAGTTTATGGGCTTTTTCAATCAGGGCGATGTCGATCACTTGATTATCGAGCGCTAAATATGCCTCTTGGTATGCTGCTGAGCCAATATCGCTGATCTGTGCAAGAGCCTGGTAGCTAGCCATCAGCTCTGGCGCACTCTCAGCCATCTGACGCTTAAACACCTCGACCGAGCCAACAAAATAGCCACAATTCCATAAATAATTACCCGATGCTACATACTGCACCGCTGTGGCAAAATCTGGTTTCTCTTTAAACGACTTGACCTGGTAGACGCCTGCCTGTCTATCAAGCACATCACCACGCTGAATGTAGCCAAACCCAGTCGATGGGAAAGTCGGCTCGATACCGATCAAGGTAATACACTGCTGCTTGATCGACACGTGGCCAGCTGTGGCGAACGAATGAACAAACCCCTGTATATCACGTACGTTATGGTCAGAATGAATGAAGGCAATTGGCTCAGCCTGGTCATGACGCCGGGCAATATAGTCAAGCGCCAGCACAATACAGTGCGCCGTACCACGCCGGCCCGGCTCAATCAAGAAGGCGTCATCGGGTAGTTCTGGCAGCTGTCGGCGCAGCGCATCAGCGTGGCTAGCCTCGGTCACCACATAAATCGTACCACCAAGCTGTACGGCCCGATCATAAGCCTGTTGCACCATGGTACGCTCTGATGTCAGTGCTAATAATTGTTTGGGGCGCGTCGCCACAGAAAGTGGCCATAGTCGCGTTCCCGACCCACCTGCGATAATAACAACGATCATGCTGGCCATTATACAACAGCTATAGTTTCCTGTATAATAAACCTATGACAAAACTGCTTATCACCGGTGGTGCGGGGTTCATTGGCTCGAACTTCGTGCATTATACCGTTCATCACAAGCCGGAATATGAGATCACGGTCGTCGACAAGATGACATACGCTGCCAACCCGCATAATCTCGACGGAGTGCGCGAGCAGATCAACTTCGTGCAGGGCGATATTTGCGATGCCGAGCTGATGGATCGCTTGATTGCCGAGACGGATATCGTCGTCCACTTTGCGGCGGAGAGTCATAACGACAACTCGCTGCGCGACCCAAAGCCCTTCCTTGATACCAACGTGTATGGCACCTACACTATTTTGCAAGCAGTGCGCAATCACAACAAGCGCCTCCACCACATTAGCACCGATGAAGTGTTTGGTGATCTCGCACTTGACGATCCAAACCGCTTTACCGAGGAGACACCATACAACCCATCTAGCCCCTACTCCAGCACTAAGGCGTCGAGCGACATGCTGGTGCGCGCCTGGATTCGCAGCTTTGGCGTGAAGGCGACGATCAGCAACTGCTCCAACAACTACGGCCCCCGCCAGCACATCGAGAAGTTTATCCCGCGGCAAATTACTAACATCCTGAGCGACATCAAACCAAAGCTCTATGGCACAGGTGAGCAAGTACGCGATTGGATCCATGTCGATGACCATAACTCAGCGGTACACTTGATTCTCGAGAAAGGCACGCTGGGCGACACCTACATCATTGGTGCAGATAATGACCACGTCAATAATAAAATGGTGATTGAGCTGATTTGTGAGCTGATGGGGAAAGGTAAAGATTGGTACGAGCATGTCAATGACCGCCCCGGCCACGATATGCGCTACGCCATGGACTCGAGCAAGCTGCGCCGCGAGCTCGGCTGGCAACCGCAATACACCGACCAAGGCGGCATGGCCAACGGCCTGCGCCAAACCATCGAGTGGTACACCGCCAACGAAGACTGGTGGCAAGCCCAAAAAGAAGCAGTTGAGGCAGCATATGCCAAACAGGGGCAATAATTATGTATGATCCACGCGAGTATAATGAGCTCACCGTCACCGAATCACCCATCCCCGGGCTATTCGTCATCAAATTGCCAGTCCACGGTGATAATCGCGGCTGGTTCAAAGAAAACTACCAGAAAGAAAAAATGGAGGCGTTAGGCCTGCCGTCATTTGACATCGTGCAGAATAATATCAGCTTCAACGACAAAGCCGGTGCCACCCGCGGCCTACACGCCGAGCCGTGGAATAAGTTCATCTCGACCGCCAATGGCCGGGTGTTTGGCGCCTGGTGTGATGTGCGCCGGGGGCCAAGTTTTGGCCAGACGTTTTCTATCGAAATCAACCCAGGCACCGCAGTGTTCGTACCCAAAGGGGTAGCCAATGGCTATCAGACGCTTGACGATAACGTCGCCTACACTTATTTGGTTGATGCTCATTGGTCACCAGATGCTCACTACACCTTTGTCAATCTGTTTGATCCATCACTTGGTATTGATTGGCCAATTGACAAAACACAGGCGATTATCTCTGATAAAGATGCTGCCCACCCATTCCTCAATAATGTAACAGCTATGGAGGTATAAATGGACGATCAGACATTTTTTATCATCGGTGCTGGCGGCCAACTTGGTACCGCCTTGCGCGCCCAGTACCCACGAGCTCGCTTTGCCGATGTCAGTCAACTCGATATCACCGATCCTGATTCGATCGAGGCGTTTGACTGGTCCGGTATCACGACAATCCTCAACGCTGCCGCCTTCACCGATGTCGACGGGGCCGAGACTGCTGAAGGTCGTGTCAAAGCCTGGCAGGTCAATGCTTCAGCGGTTGCACACATCAGCCGCCTCTGCCAACAGCGTGGTATCACCTTGGTGCATATTTCGAGCGACTATGTGTTTGATGGCACCACCGCACCACACACCGAGCACGAGCCGCTGAGCCCTCTCAACGTGTATGGCGCTTCAAAGGCTGCCGGTGATCTATTAGTTGAGCAACTCGACGCCTATTATTTACTGCGGACAACTTGGGTGATCGGCCAAGGCAAAAACTTCGTCCGGACAATGCTTGACCTCGCACAAAAGGATATCTCGCCTACCGTGGTCGCCGACCAGATTGGTCGCCTCACCTTCACTAGCGAGTTGGTCCGTGCGATCGACCACCTACTCAGCAGCGCTGCACCATTTGGCACCTACAACGTCACCAACAGCGGTCCATCTGCCAGCTGGGCGGATATTACTCGCCAGATTTTTGCGATTGCTGGCCGCGATGATCTCACAGTGACTGACATCTCGACAGCTGACTATTTTGCCAACAAACCAGGTGTCGCCCCACGGCCACTTGCCTCAGATATGAGCCTCGAAAAACTACACGCCACTGGATTTATCAGCCAGCCGTGGCCAGACGAACTACGAAATTACATCGCTCACCACGCCTAACTCAGCTACTACCAGAGGATTTGGTGTGTAGGTTATTTTGACGTGCCATTATTTTGTGCTACAGTAATAGCATTAAGGAGGACTATGAAAGGTATTATTTTAGCCGGTGGCTCGGGGACTCGTCTTTGGCCAATTACTCAAGCTATCAGCAAACAGCTGATGCCAATCTATGACAAACCAATGATTTATTATCCGCTGACCACGCTGATGCAAGCGGGTATTCGGGATATTCTGGTGATTACCACCCCTGATGATCAAGCAGGTTTTCAGCGTCTACTGGGTGATGGTAGTCAATGGGGTATCCAGCTACAATATGCGGTCCAGCCAAAACCAGAGGGGCTCGCCCAAGCCTTTATCATCGGCGAGGAGTTTATCGGCCAGGATAAGGTAGCCTTGGTGCTTGGTGATAATATTTTTTATGGTGATGCGCTCGATGACTCGCTACGCGACTGCACTGACCCAGATGGCGGTACCGTGTTTGCATACAAAGTGTCCGACCCAGAGCGCTACGGTGTGGTCGAGTTCGACGAGCATAATCAGGCAATTTCTATCGAGGAAAAGCCGCAGCAGCCGAAGTCAAACTTCGCAGTAGTTGGCCTGTATTTTTATGATAATCAAGTGGTTGATATCGCCAAAGCTGTCACGCCGTCAGACCGCGGCGAACTCGAGATCACTGCGATTAATGCTGAGTATCTTCGCCGAGGCACCCTGAAGGTACAAACCCTCGACAACAGCGATGTCTGGCTAGATACCGGTACTATAAACAGCCTGACTGATGCGGCAGACTTTGTCCGAGTTATCCAAAACCGAACCGGCCAGATCGTCGGTAGCCCCGAAAAAATCGCTCATCTGAATGGCTGGATCACCGACCAACAACTCAATAATCTAGTGCAGCCTCTCAAAAAATCTGGTTACGGCAATTATTTGGTGTAGTCGTCAGCATGCCACCTCTTCCTATAATATGGGTGGTAGTTTTGTGGGCCACTGAATATGATACAATAAAGAAAGTACATGAAGCGAGTCTGTGTCATCGTCCCTGCGTATAATGAGGCGCCTGTTATTCGACAGGTGGTGACCGCTGCCAGAAAAACCTTCAAAAAGGCAGCACCTGATTACCGTATCGACCTGGTGGTAGTCAATGATGGCTCTAGTGACGAGACTCTCACCCAGGCCAAAAAAGGCGGGGCGATCACAATCGATCACATCCTCAATTCTGGTGCCGGCAGCGCTACCTTGACCGGCCTCGCCTATGCTCGCCAACACGACTATGATATCGCCGCGACCATGGACGCCGATGGTCAGCATGCGCCAGACGATGTCTTGGTTGGCATTACCACGCTTGACAAAAATGCTGATGATTTACTAATCGGGAGTCGCCTGATTGATAGCCGCGGTATGTCAAAGATCAAAATCTTAGGCAACAAAGGCCTCAGCCTGATCACCCGCCTACTCTTCGGTATTAAGGTGACCGATTCGCAGTCTGGATTACGAATTTATTCAAAAAAGGCCCTGTCTCACCTCAGTTGGAAGTCCTCTGGTTACGAATTTTGTTCAGAAATGATCTGGCGAGCCAAACAAGCCAAAATGACCATTAACGAGTACGCTATCCAGGCGATCTATACCGACTATTCACGCAGCAAGGGCCAAAATAACTGGAATGCCATCAATATTGTCAAACAGTTAATCAAGCAGCGGCTTGTGGAGTTATTTGAATGAGATACGTTGTCTTGGTGTTGCTTAACACCCCGATCATTATTGGCGCGCTCGTCAATATCATCACCCAGTATAAACTGCGAAAGGTCAGCGCTGTACGGTTTCGGCACCAACTCATCTTGTGGAGTATCCTCTTGGTGGTGCTAGTTGGGTCGTTCCCGCTGTATAACCTGTCGATCGGTAAACCACCGCTTGACTCATCAGAGCTTAGTTTGTTTGATATCGTCCAGACGACCGCTATTATTTTATTGTTTTATATTTTGAACCACCAGCGCCAACAGCTTGACCAGGCCGAATACCGCTTGCGGCAGCTTCACCAAGCTTTATCAATAAAACTATCCGAAAATGAGCGCTAGGGTCGACATATTTATTCCTTATTGGGGCGACTTTTGTTTATTGCAAGAAACGGTTCGCTCTGTATTCAACCAAACTAGCGATGCCTGGCACCTGACTATTCTAGACGATCATTACCCCTCGGAAGAGGCCTACCACTATTACCGCGCACACCCAGATCAGCGCCTGACGTACATTCGCCATGCCAAAAATATTGGGATTACCCACAATTTTAATACCGCACTGCAGCGCGCTACAGCTGAGTATTGTATGATTGTTGGTTGTGACGACCGGCTACTCCCTCACTATGTCGAGACGGCCCTGGCTCATATTGGCCAGGCAGATTTTTATCAACCAGGTGTCCAGGTGATTGATGCGGATGGCCACAGCTATCTCCCCCTGGCCGATCGGGTCAAGCGCTGGCTACAGCCCAAAAAGTCTGGCCTGTACCACGGCGAGCGGCTGGCGGCATCTTTGTGCCACGGCAATTGGCTTTATTTCCCTTCTATACTCTGGCGAACCAGTACACTCAAGCGATATTCCTTCGATGCTTCGTACACTATTTTGGAAGATGTCGTCCTCGAGTTAGCGATGATCGCTGACGGAGCAACTTTGTATTTCGATACAGCCGAGACATTTCAATATCGCCGCTTTGCCGAATCTCTCTCCAGTAAAGAAAAGGGGAAGCACGGCGTACGGTTTGCTGAAGAGCGACAGGTGTACCGCCACGCAGCGAGTGTATTCCAGGCGCACGGCTGGAGGCGAGCCGCTCGAGCCGCTCGCCTTCGCCTGACTTCGCGCATTCATCAAACTATCAGTTAAGATGCGCGCACCCAACAGGTCACTGAACTCGTGTACCGAGATTTAACTTTCTGTCTCGGCCGACTGGTCTTCTTGGGTATCTGGAGAGGTGACCTTGCCAAATTTACGATTCACCGCCACCGCGTAGAGCCGTAGCAATATTGTTTGCGGCAGTACATTGTACAAAAATCGACTAACCGTTCGCTTGGCTCGTGGCAGCTCAGCATCTTTCCATGGTGTCAATGCCAGATATTTTTGCCACAGTAAACGGTTCGGGTGGCGATTCCCAACCTCCCATGGCTTGCCTTGCAAACCGTACAGCGAATGAATAATCTTCGGGCTATAGTAATCCGTCATGATGTCATCGCGGCTATAAAAATATGGCGGCTTCAGATTATTGATATGCAAAAACTTTTTCAAATTATAGGCATAGTACGCACTCGAGAAATTATACGTCACCGGTAGCAGTGTGATCTTACCCTTGAATAATACATTGCAGAGATCTTGATCAGCGATCAAATAATCGCTCTTCTCTGATAGATGCTGTAGTATTTGGCCGGTGACATCATCTTTGAGCCATTTTTTGTGATTGATCAGCATAATGCCACAATTATAGTAGCCGTCGGTCGGCTCCAAGCCAATAGTCGCCTTGTGCTTGTTGGTCAGCGCATCATAGCTCAGCGCCATCAGGTTACGCTCAAAATCAAGCTCAAGTAAACCGTCGAGTGTGCCAGTCACGATCGTGTGCGGATTAAGATACAACACTCGGTCAGTCTTGGCTGGTACATCAGCCAATGCCAGTAGCTTCAACCATGTCACGTAGACACCATGCCACGGCTTGACGCCAAGAGCTTGGAGCTTTTTGTGATAATTATTGGGATTAATAAAGGTCAGCGAGGCATTCGGATAACTTGCGACCAGCTTTTTTAGGCGATCCTTGCTGGTCTTACTTAGCTTGTAGCCACAGTAAAAAATAGCAACTTCCTGCAGTGTTTTGTTGTTTTCCAGGAGCGAGGCGATCGAGGTAGCGCTCACCGCCGCATAATTATCATCACTCTGATACAACACTGTTAAAAGTTTCTTTTTCACTCTGGGCATAAATGCCTACTCCTTACTCCACCGCTGCTATGTTTTTTACGTAATTTTCCAGTAATGGCTGGTAGCTCTCACTGACGAATCCAGTCTTCTGCAATTTCGACAAATCCATATCACTATGCATCGGCCGGGGTGCAAACGGAATCTTGTCCTTACTATACTCTTCTGTTGAAATTCTTACAACCCTTGTGCGGTCATGCCCAGCGTATTCAAATACATCTTCGGCGAGTTCTGCCCACGACTTGATCGGCCCAGAGTTTGAGACATGGTACAACCCATACTCTGCTCGGCAGTCAAGTAAATGCTTCGTGGCTCGAGCAATTTCTGACGCAAAGGTTGGCCGACCAAATTGATCGTCAACCACCTTTGGGCTGATCCGCATATCTGCCAGCCGTTTCATGGTGCGTGGAAAATTATGACCATCACCAACCACCCAAGAGACCCGCAAAATATAATACTGCGGCAGCACACTGACCAATAAATCACCGGCAGCTTTGACATCGCCATAAACAGACAACGGCGAGAGCGACTCCTCTTCGGTGTGATTTTGCTGTAGGCCATCAAACACATAATCAGAAGAATAATGCACTAGTGTGAAGCCATGCCGCAAACTGGCACGGACAAGATTGCGCGGGCCTACTGCGTTGACCTGCCAGGCTTTGACGCGCCCTTCGGTAGTTTCAGAGCCATCAGCATTGACGAAGGCCGCCGCATTGATCACCGCACCGACACCGGACCAGTCATAACTCTCTACCTGCGCCTGATCAGCGATGTCAAGTTGCTGCCGATTTAAGGCGATAGCTTTCGGATAAACCTTTTGTAATGCCCGACCAACCTGACCATCACACCCTAAAATAACAACCGCCTTACCCATGACGCTACACCCCCGCTTACTTATTATGGTTACGCTTTTAGTATACCATAATTACCATAAGCTATTTAGCTAAGAATTCTTTAGCGCTGCTCGATATATCAGATACAATGTCAGTGCCTGCACTGCTCCCACCACCATAAAACACATCACACTACCAAACATGCCATACTGCCGCACGACATAGGCAGACACGACCGCCAGCACAACATTGCTGACAAATAAGGTAATGAACTGGCCACGAAACCGACGAAGCACTGTCAAGATATTGATATAAATTGACACGACCGCACTCGCCACTGCCCCCACCACCATGATAAGTAGTTCTGTGCGGTAGTGAAGTATCTGATTATTAAACAGCAATGCCAGCAGTGGCGCCCCCACTAGCCAGGTAGCCAGCAAAGTGACTACACTGACTATCAGAACAACCAAAATAATCATATTGACTAAATTATGAAAAGCAGTGAATTGCCGTTTATGATACAGCCGCGATAGTTGGACGATATTTGGCTGAATAATAAAACTGATAAATAGTGAGAGTAGGGTGATCGGCATGGCCATAATACCAAACAGCGCCAGCTCTTGGCTAAATTGGTATCGGTCCAAAAAATAGCGCGGGATATTCAGCGAAAACATCGTCAAAAACATCGTCAAAAACACTGGGGTACAGCGCTGCATAATGCAGGTGATCTGCTGTAATTTTTTGACAACAAAGCCAGAGTGGAGACAGAGGCGAATCGGCTCATAGCGCCGCGCCTGCGGCCAGTCGTAGAGCAGTACCACCAGGCCATTGATACTGGTGACTGCCAACACACCGAGCAAAATATTATGCGTCAAAAGGTCGACCACCACAAAGCCGACAAACCCAGCCAAAGCCTTGATGGTCAGCGAGTAGCCGACAAGGTAGAGTTTGTCGTGGAGCTGTAGTACACCATACAGTGCATCAGCAATTGCCTCAAATGCTTTAAACAGCACCAGTGTCATGATTAGGCTCGTTTTGAACACATCATAGCCATTGACCAGGCAAAACAAAGTCGCCCCCACCAGCATGATCAGCGAAGTCGCTAGCTTGACTGCGATATAGCTACTGTGGCTAAACTCATGGCGCACGTCAGATACCTGGTAAGTCCTGCCACCCCATAAGCCAATCGCCCAAAACACCACCGATAATGACAAAGCAAATGAAAAAATACCTGAGTCGGTCAGGCCGTGGAGCCGGGTGATCACCAATAGTAGCGCTGGCGATATCGCACTCTGCAGAAAGGAGCCGATCGAGTTCCAGAGATAGTTTTTTGGCTGCATGACTCCTCTTAGTATATCAGGTATTTGCCCTGTTGTTATTTGTGCTATATAATCAATCGTATTATGAAGAAATATTGGTCTCGCGTTGTTTCTTTGGTCGAAAAGCCAGAGAACCTTTTCCTTGCATTATCACTAGTTTTCGGGGTGATATCTGCGGTGCTAGTGCCGCAATTATCAGTCAGCGATGAGAATATGCACTATCTCCGATCTTACAGTCTGGCGGAGGGGCGGCTTGAATCAAAACGCTGCACCTACCCTAAGGTTGTCGACAAGCGAGCCGGCTCTGTCTACAAAGGTAATATCAGTGCTGACTATTCACAGCAGATCGACCGGCACGACACCAAGACCGGTAAGTGTAGTAGCGCCACCGGTTACGCACCGATCATGCACGCACCGCAAACCCTGGGCATCTTCATCGCCAACCTGTTTCACCCATCTACCGGCCTGACTATTCTATTCGGTCGCTTGGCAAATTTGCTATTTTATAGTATAAGTGTCTTCTTCATCATCCGCTGGGTTCGTGTCGGCAAGTGGGTGTTCACTGTGGTTGGTTTATTACCTCTGATGATCCACCTGGCAGCCTCACTTTCAAGCGACGCCATGACCAATGTGGCAGTCTTCCTTATCACTGCGTTCACGCTCAATTTGTTCAGCCAAACGAGCCGGCTACGGCGCAATCAAGCAGTGGCGCTATTGGCAATTGCTGGCTTTTTGGCGCTCACTAAATCGGTCAATGGATTATTACTCTTCCCGCTGTTGTTTTTGCCAGCTCGCTTATTTACGCCAAACAAGCGGCTCAAAAAGGTGCCGCAGATGCTACAAAAATTACCGTATAATATTCAAAAATGGTCACTTTTGGTCGGTGCCGGGTTGGTGGCGATCGCAGCACTGTTTATCTGGCAAAAAATTTATGGTGCCTCATTATTAACCTCAGGCGCACCGGATAACCCACTACACCACAATCCACTTGATTTCTTCCGTATCTTGTTTAACACCTATATTAATCCAAACATTGGCTATGTCGACGTGATTATTCGTGGTGGTATCGGTGAGTTTTCGAGCTTCAAGTACCACCTACCGCTGTTTGTCTTGGTGCCATGCTTTGTGATCGTGCTGATTGCCCTCCTCAAGCGAGACCCCGCCGAGGAGAAAGCCCTTGCGCCACACACTCGCCGGCTAGCCATCGCCAATATCACGACGATCCTGCTATTTATCGCCGCTGTCTCGTATGTCATGTACACCGCCTGGGCGCTGCTGCCACAACGTTTTGGTACCGGTGCCTATTATGCAGACGGCGTGCAGGGTCGCTATTTCACGGCGCTCTTAGTCATGTTGGTCCCTGTCGGCGTATGGCTTCGAACCTATTGTCGAATCGACACACCATCAGCTAAGACGTTTAGCTTGTTGATCTTCTTCAGTATGCTCTACATTCTTGGGTATTACACTTTTGGTACGTATTGGGCTTTTCATTAGATAATTGCTTTACAGCGTATACTGCTTATGCTATAGTGGCTCAGACTATTATTAGCATAAGCATTATATGAAATTCTCATTATCTACACCAACTCGACGGGCAGTTATCATCGCGTGCCTAGGCGTCGCCGTTATTGCCGGCAGCCTGTATGTCTATTCATTATTATCTCGGCCATCACTTCCTCAGCTCAAAGATGAGGCTACTCCGGCCCAAAAACAGACTGAGCAAAAAACCAATGCCACCACCAAGCAGGATTTTTTGGATAGACAGACCAACCAGGCGGCAAAATCCTCCCCGCAGTCAACCCAACAGGCAAAGCCAGCACCGGTGCCTACCACTGCCGCACACATCAGTGTGTCGATCGAGCAAACTGACCAGACAGTCACTGCGCTCATCAAATTAAAAGAACAGGGGTTCTCCAGCGGCAGCTGCCAGCTCACCGTCAGTAGTGGTTCACGCCAAGTCACCCAACAAGCAGCGATCATCTACCAGCCAGAGTATTCGACATGTGCTGGGTTTTCGCTACCACGTACTGCTTTGCCAAAGGGGGTGTGGCGCTTCACCCTCTCAGTCACACCACTGAATGGTGCACCCCTGACAAAAACGATCGATAAGGAGGTAAAATAAATGAAATCTATGCGGCTATGGCTCGTCGGTTTACTGTGCTTTGGCAGTATGGCGGGAGCAGTTTTCGCTATAGCGAACCGGCCGGCTGCTGCAGTGACAGCTCGTGACTGGCGAGCTGGCAATATTGTCGATGATTTACTATTCACCGACGCAAATGATATGTCCGTCGCCGATATCCAAGCGTTTTTGAATAGTCTCAACCCCTCATGCGACACCTATGGCACTCAGCCAGCGACCGAACGCGGCCGACCGTCGATGACACATGCGCAATATGCTGCCTCGCGCGGCTGGCACGGCCCACCATACATTTGCCTGAAAGATTATCACGAAGTACCGAAGTATTCGCCGGGCAATTTCATCCCCGCAAATAATTACAGTGGGTCGATTCCACCAGGAGCAGTCAGTGCTGCCCAGATTATCTACGATGCGGCCCGCCGGAACAATATCAACCCAAAGGTGATCCTTGTCAAAATTGCCACCGAATCGGCTGGGCCACTCACAACCGACAACTGGCCATTGCAGTCGCAATACACCTATGCGATGGGGTCTCACTGCCCTGATAGCGGCCCTGGCGGCAGCGCAAATTGTGACCGTAATTATGCTGGGTTTTCTATGCAAGTAGAGTCTGGTGCCCAGTTGATGCGCTGGTATCTCGACAATATGAATCAGCCATGGTGGTCGTACAAAAAGCCATTCGCGGTCAATAGTATTTTGTGGAACGTAGTCCAGCGCGGTTGCGGTGCCGGCGATGTCTATATCGAGACCAAGGCCACCGCTGCCCTCTACACCTATACACCATATCAGCCAAATCAAGCCGCACTCAATAATATGTACGGTCTGGGCGATCATTGTAGCGCCTATGGTAATCGCAACTTTTGGCGAGTATGGAATGATTGGTTTGGCTCAACCCAATATAGTCAAACTCTGGTCGGTATTCGCTCACACATCGGCTATTACGGCTGGACCGGTACAACTCGTAACAGAGGTATCACTGGGTTTACTGGCCAAAGCAAGTCGATGCAGGCCTTTGTCGTCGATGGCGAAGTCGAATACGCTTCATACAGCAAAGAGCGTGGGTGGCAGCCAACAGTTATCGGCGGCATGCAGTCTGGTACGACCGATCTCAATCGACCTATCCAAGCGATCACTCTCAAGCCAACCGGTAGTCTCGCCGCTCAGTATGATCTATACTACCGCGCACATGTCAGCTATATCGGCTGGATGGGTTGGGCGAAGAATGGACAGCCAGCGGGGGTAACCGGCAAGAATGAAAATAATATAGAAGCAATCGAAATACGCCTTGTCCGCAAAGGGTCAGCCATGCCAGATGATGGGAACGCTGCCTATCGAGACGTCGCAACGATCAAAGACCCTTCTCCGCTCGCATTATCGATTCATTCACACGTTGGCATGGTTGGCTGGGTGCCAGAGGTGACCGACGAAATGGTCAGCGGTATCACTGGCCATAGCCGGCGCATCGAGGCGTTTCGAGCCAAGCTCCACAACAAAACTGGCCTGGCCGGTACGCTTCGCTACTCAAGCCACGTCTCATACGCCGGATGGCAGGAGTGGAAATCTGAAAACGACCTTGCCGGGACGACCGGTCAGTTCCGCGCAGTCGAGGCGGTCCGTTTCAACCTCACCGGACAATTGGCTAATCATTACGATATTTGGTATCGTGGCTATTCGCAGTATGTCGGCTGGATGGGTTGGGCGAAGAATGGACAGCCAGCGGGTTCTACTGGTGCAGGCCGGCAGCTAGAGGGTATTCAAGTCCGCCTCGTACCAAAAAACTCTCTTACTCTACCTGGCGGCGCCTTCTATAATCCAGCCAATGTGCCGGTCCCTGATGATTATTCGCTATCATACGCGGCCCATGTATCATATGTTGGCTGGCAGCCAGCAGTCAGCCAAGGTGTCATGGCTGGGACAACCGGCCGGTCACGGGCGGTTGAGGCACTACGCCTGGCGGGTATCTCGACACCGTATGGCCCAGCAACCATCAATTGTGCCGCGCAATCTGATCATGCTGCCTTTACTCCAGACACCGCCCTCTCTCCAGATGCGATCTGTGGCACAACCGGCCAAAAGAAATCTCTCACCGCCATCAAGCTGACGCTTGACGCCGAAACTGCGAAGTATTACGACATCGTATATCGAGTTCATCTCTCCTGGGTGGGCTGGCAAGAATGGAAAAAGAACGGTGAGATCGCCGGTAATCGACCAGCGTCTCATATCGAGGCAATTACCATCAAACTCGTCAAAAAGTAGGTACCGGTCCGCTGTGTCGATGCAAGCATGCCACCGCGGAGCCATACTCTTTACCGCTTATTCGTAGAGAGCGCGGACGCCGGCCTCCATGTTCTCCCACTGGTAAGCCTCGGCGGTTTGCCGGCCTTGACGGATCAGCTTTTGCCGCAGCGCAGGATCCTCGACCACTCGAGTTATTTTCTCTACTGCATCAGCCAAATCACCCTGCTTATAAAAGAGGCAGTTCTCGCCGTCTCGCAGATATTCTACGTTGCCGTCATTTGGCAAGACAACCGCTACCCCACCGGTCGCCATCATCTCTAGTGGTGGATACGAAAAACTCTCAAGCAGGCTCGTTTTCAGCAGTATGTCACAGCTGGCGTAGACTTCACCAACCTTTTCTGGTGCAATCCGATTATAAAAATGGTCGACCCGATACCATTCTTTTGGCTCTTTGCGGTACGACAAATACGATATCTCGTACTTTTGGGGATCGAGCTGGTTGATAATCCGGAACGCTTCGTCGGTATTTTTGTACTCACTCTTGCTGTCACCCTCGACTAAAATTTTTATCTTGCCAGTGAAGTCGCGATCACGATAAGGGTACCACTGCAAATCTATACCATTCGAGGCATAGCGCGACTCTTTGTGAAACTGCTCTCTCAGCCAACGTTGGCACCAGAGCGACATGGTGATATAGGCGACACCGGTCTGATCATTATACGAAGCATTCGCCAAGAAGCGTGGCCCACCCGTGCCGGGAGTATAAAAATCCGTCTCAAAATTTTGCACAAAGTATAAGCGATTTTTGACGTTCGGCTGCTTTTTGATAACCGCTTCGGTTGACCACAGCGTCGCGACTAGACTATCAAAAAAGCCTTTCATCTTGGTTTCGTGGAGTCGCACCACATTAAATCCAGGTAAATCATAGCGGTAGTGGTAAGTCTTATTCGCGAGCTTCAGCGCATGGCGACTGACACCATCCAGCAGCGTCACATCCCAGCCAGCGCGCCGCAAAATATCAGCGTGTTTTAAGGCGACAATGACACCGCCAGAAATATCGGTCGATGGCAGCACAAAGCCAATATTGCGCGCCAGCTTTTGCCGGATAAAGTCCGCCAGCGGGTAGCTATTATAAACAGTCGAGTGACTTTTGGCAGTCCCTCGATGTGCTGCATGGCCGAGTTTTTGCCGCTGCGCTGGGTCGTCGATCAGCTGCTTCAGTGCCGTATACCACTCATCATCACCAACTAATACACCGGTCACACCGTCTTCGATTTGCTCAGCAAAGGCGCCGACCCTACTCGCCACGACCGGCAGCTTGACAAGCGATGCCTCGAGCCATTTATTCTCAGATTTCGCACGGTTAAAGATTGTATCGGTCAGCGGTGAAATAACGATATCGCAATCAGCCATCGCTGCTGGTAGCAAGCGCCAATCCATAAAGCCGACGGTAATAAGCCGGTCACGATACGGCTCAAGTTGCGGTGGTACATCGAGGAGGCCAGCTATTTTAAGATGAAGCTGCGGATACTCCTCAAATAGCCTGACGAGGCTTGGCAGCACCAGCTCAAAATCCTCATTGTGAGTAATACTGCCGCTGAAATAGCCGATCACCACCCGGTGCGGATCTTTTTGGACTGTCTCCAGTGCCTTGTTTGACATATAAGTCATTTCGTCTGACGCAGTGTTGCGGTTGATAAAAACGTCACCCTTGGTGTAGCGTTGTAGCTCCTGCTTGAGCTGCGTGGTGGTGGTGATCACGTGGTCACATAGCTCGAGGGTTTGGCGCATCCGCTCTACACCGTCATCATAGAGTGCTTTATCTGCCACTGACATCTGCCGGACATGGCGAATCTGATTTGTATAGGCGGTGTCAATCACTAAATCATCTATATCAAAAAAACAGGTCTTATTGTAGTAGTGAGCCTGATCAATGAACTGCTTGATAGTCTCCGTCACCGGGCAGCGAAAGAAGACGAAGCCGCGGTAATACTTCAGCATATCGAGATTGAGCCGGTCATAAAACACACTATCGGCGACCAACCCTTGCGAGGCAAGCTGCTCAATCTGGTGCGCTACCCGATAGCGCTCCGGGTGAGGAAGTGTACAGCCATTAATGAACAGGATGTCTTTGTAGAACTTTGGCTTTTTGGCAGGAAATTTTTTGTAATAGGCGTAGCGAGCTGCTCGCTTGGTGAACCGAATAAGCCCGTCGTCACGAATAATTTTACTACCTTTTTTGGTCGCGTTGTATAACTTGTTTAGCATGGTCACTCCTCCTCTTTGTTGACTGTTATGTGTGGGCTGTACACAGTTCGGTACCCAGCTGATTGAAGCGCTCGGCTCAGTGCTCGACTGGTCAGTGGTGTTGACTGGTCAAGCTGACGAAGTTTTGCCGTGTCAATCATTATCAATGGGCTATCGATCTCTGGTATATTATACGTCGCCGTCAGATAAATATGGCGGGTAAACGAGCGACGATTGAGTCTTTGGATTAGTCGAACGGTATCGTCTGCGAGCAAAAATTTAAGGTTCTCTCGCACCAACGAATCGTTGAGCCGGCCCGATACTACCCCGACGTCAGATCGCGCAGCTTCGGCCGCGAGCGCCCGTGTATAAGCTGGCGGGAGGTGCCGCTGCTGACTAAGAATGACAAAGTGGCTGCTGAGCGATGGCAGAACTTCTCCAACCGTCTGCTGCGAAGGTGAAAGGTATGAGACAGTAGGCCGCTCCGGCGGAGTATAGTCGATGCGCCACTGCGCCCCATAAACAGGGTCACGCTGGACAGTCGCAGTTACCTGACGCGCGGCGATATCGTCTTCTAGGGCCTGTCGCTGCGCAGCGACAACATACGGCTTGGCATCAAGCTCACCAGCAGTTGATGCCTGATGAACCCGCCAATAGTATAAGATGTGTGGAATATGATAGATTGTCTCGGCGGCAATCTGCCGTGTCAGTCGCAAAAATAGCTCCCAATCCTGCGTGCCATTATAGCGGCCATCTTCGCCACCAGCCGCCTCAAGTAGGGAGCGCTTAATAGTTGAAAAGTGGGTAATGTAATTCACCGATCGCAAAAAATCAGGGTTCCAGTCTGGCTTAAAAAACGGTTGATACGGGCCGTGTGTATCGTACTTTGCCTCATCGGTATAAATAAACTGAGCATCAGGGTGCTGGTTGATGACTTCGACGACTTTCCACAGTGCGTGTTGGTGCAACAAATCATCATGGTCAAGCAGCGACACAAAGTCACCCCGAGCCTGGGCTATTCCTGCGTTGGTCGCACCAGCAATATGCCGATTCTCTGGTAAAAAGTGGCCTTTGATGCGCGGGTCAGTGTCGACAAATTGGCGGACGTCATCTCTGACTCGCTGATCGGTCGATAGATCGTCAACCAAGATAAGCTCCCAATTATCGTATGATTGCCCTTGCACCGAAGCAACCATTTCAGCTAAGTATTGAGCCGGTGTATTGTACAGCGGCACCACGATAGATATCAAGGGCCGCTCGGTAATTGGTGCCGTCACCACCGGGTGACGCTGCTGCCAGCGCTGGTAGAGCTGACGCTGACGCCAGTCGATATATGTGAGACACGGAGAGGCAAGCTTGCGAGCGATCTGATACCACTTTGGCTGACGTTGCTGATACTGCCGGATATTGCCCACACGCTTTCTCACTATTTCCACCGGTACTCTAGTTTTGTGACTCCACCCCAACGACCTTTATCGTAATCTCGGCGCATCGAGAAATGAGGCCCCTCTTCAACAAAAGCAATAGTGTCAGTATCATCTTTGCCTGTCAAACCGGCCTTGACGAAATAATCGCCTTCATTAAGATTAAGTTGTACGGTGTACTCGGCCTGATGGTTTGATTGTAGTGTATAGTTATCCTGGTACGTATTTGGGCCAAAAACATATTCGCCGTTGTCGCGAAATATCGCCACGCCGACATTCTTGACACCCTGCTGCTGCCACGATAGCCGCACAGTCATCGTCTCACCATAATCAAAGCTAGTCTTTGGGTTTCCCTCAGCGTCAAGCAATTCTACTGAAAAATCTGGCTGCTCATCGCTGACTTCTTGTGATCCATCATAATTCTGATTATTACTACGGCTATACGCGGCGGCTACTCGATGTGGCTTGCCGATTAGTTTGATCTGACCATCCTCGATAAAGACTGCTTTGCTACAAAATCGCTCAACCGCCGCCATGTCGTGAGTGACTAGCACAACTGTCCGTTTTTCACGCTTCAGTTTATCAAAGTAGGCGTAGCATTTTTTCTGAAACGCCTCGTCGCCAACCGCCAACACTTCATCCAAAAGCAAGATATCACCGCGAGCTCGAATCGCGATACTAAATGCCAGCCGCACCTGCATGCCGCTCGAATAGTTTTTGAGGCGCTCTTCCATGAAGCCATCGAGTTCAGCAAAATCAACGATGTCGTCATACATTTTCTCCATCTCTTCACGGCTAAAGCCAAGCAGCGCACCATTCAGAAAGATATTTTCACGACCGGTCAGTTCAGGGCTGAAACCAACTCCCAACTCAATAAATGGTATCAGGGTGCCGTGGACTTGGACAGAGCCGCTGTTTGGCGCATAGATACCAGCGATCGTCTTCAGGAGCGTACTCTTACCAGAACCGTTTCGCCCTACGATACCAAAAAATTCACCCTGTTTTATCTCAAATGAGATATCTTGTAGCGGCGTAAAAATCCGGTAGCCTTTTTTGCGGCTCAGCAGGCCGACCAGCCGCTGCTTGAGCATCGTGGTCGATTCGATTGGAATCTTGAAGCTCTTCGTTAAGTGGTCTATACGAATCGCCACCTCAGACTGCTCTGATGTCGCCATATTAAATATCCTCCGCAAAATACTTTGACTTCTTTGAAAAATACCAGGCTCCGACAAGGACCGTCAGTGTAATCACCAAACCCGGAATTATCACTCGCCAATCATGGATTAAATCAGTCATCCGAATCGTCGACTCGTTTTGATTGATCAAGGCATAGCGAGCATCTTGAATGATCTGCGTCACCGGATTCACAAACAATAGTTCAGCCGCCATTCGACTACGCTCCAGAGCCATCTGGAGTGGATAGATGATCGGTGCCGCATAAAACGCCGCTTGCAAAATAATCTCCCAAATATAGCCGGTATCACGAAATTTCACATTCAAGACAGACAACAAAAGAGCAATCCCTAATGAAAAAATATACAGCTCAAATATCAGTGGGATAATCCACAAAGCAGTCCAATGAAGTTCAACCCCATTGAGCAACATAAAGGCAATCACCACCAACAGATTGATGAATAAATTAATAAGCGACGAAATTGTCCCTGATATGACGATAATGTATTTCGGAAAATCAAGTTTGCGAATCAAGTCACCACGGTTCACAATTGAGCCAAGACCATTACTTGTCGCCTCAGTAAAGAACGACCACAACACCACACCCAGTAGTAAGGTTACGGCAAAATGCGGCACCCCCCGGTCCATCCGCAAAATATAGACAAACACGACATACAAAATCGCAAATATAAATAGTGGCTTGAGCACGCTCCAAATATACCCAAGGACAGAACCCTGATATCGCAGCTTGAAATCAGTCACCACCAGCTCGCGCAGAAGAATCCGATTCTTCCGGCTCAGCAACCCAATTCCTTGTTTCATAGGCTATATTATAGAGTATAATGGACTATATGAACAGACTAGTTGTGATTATTCTTAACTGGAACGGTGCTGACGATACCATCGCCTGTATTGACTCATTGCGGCAACAAAAAACTGTCCCGTCGATCATTGTGGTAGATAATGATTCGTCCGACGATTCGCTCGCTCGCTTGCAGCAGTACAAAAAGCGCCACAGTAAAAGCGATCTCCGCTTGATCAAAAATACGCGAAACAGCGGCTTTGCCGGCGGCATCAATGTCGGCCTTCTGCATGCACTTGGTGAAGGGTTTGAATATATTGGTATTCTCAACCCAGATGCCACGGCCGCAAAAATGTGGTCAACCGAATTAATAAAGGAGCTTGATAAAAATCCAGAATATGGCTTGGCAACCGGTCTCCTTTTGAGCCGTGATGGCAAAACGATTGACAGTACTGGTGACTTTTATTCAATGTGGGGGTTAGCGTTTCCGCGTGGCCGCGGCCAGCCAAGAAGCCAGGCTTCCAAAAAGGCCGAGCCGGTGTTTGGTGCGACTGGTGGCTCGGTGGTATTTCGAGCAAGTGTGTTTGAAAAAATTGGCCTATTTGATGAGCGGTTTTTTATGTATTACGAAGATGTCGATATCAGTTTTCGGGCGCAGCTTGCTGGCTTTCGCGTTCGCTACACTCCCCGAGCAATTGCTTACCATAAGCAAGGTGCCAGTTCACAGAAAGTACCTGGTTTGACTGTCTATAATACCTTCAAAAACCTACCGCTGCTCGCGTATAAAAACCTACCGACAGGTTTATTGTGGAGCGTTCTACCACGTTTTTGGTTGGCATATTGGTTGTTTTACTTCAACGCAATTCGTCGTGGTAATGGCTGGGCGGCGACCAAGGGTATCGGAGCAAGTTTGCGGCTCCTCCCATACTGCATCGCCTACCGGCACAAAAATCGACGAGCCCGTATTGTCACTGTCAAATATATCCGCTCGCTAATTTACGATGGACTCCCGCCGGTTGAGTCTGGTTTACAGCGACTCATTCATCCTTTTAAAAGTCGCCGGTCTAAAGCATGAGCATGAAAAAACGTATCACTATCCTTATCCCTACCTACAACGAGCAAGCGGTACTTCCCGAGCTCTTTCAGCGGCTCAATCAGCTGACACAAAAAACCGATAAATACCAGTTTGAATTCTTGTTTGTCGATGATGGCAGCCGCGATGCGACGCGCCAACTACTGAGAGAACAGGCCGCACGAGACCCACGCATTAGCTACCTAGCGCTATCGCGTAATTTCGGCAAAGAAATCTCCATGACCGCTGGTATCGACCATGTTCATAGCGATGCGTTAGTGATTATTGACGCTGATCTCCAAGACCCACCCGAGTTGATTCCTCAGATGATTCATTATTGGGAGCAAGGGTTTGATGACGTATACGCTCGCCGGCAAAGTCGCCGAGGCGAAACGTGGCTCAAAAAGAAAACGAGCCAGTGGTACTACAAACTTCTTCAGACCACTACCTCCATACCGATCCAAGTCGACACTGGTGACTTTCGCCTGCTAGACCGGCGCTGTATCGAGGCATTACAACAATTTCGTGAGAGCCAGCGCAACACCAAGGCTCTGTTTAGCTGGATTGGTTACAAAAAGAAGGAAATCTACTACCATCGTGATTCACGACTAGCCGGCTCTACCAAGTGGAATTATCGACAGCTCATTAATCTCGCGATCGATGGTATCACCAGCTTTACGACCGCACCATTACGGATTGCGGCTATCCTTGGTTTCATTATTTCGCTTGTAGCTTTTTTGTGGATCGTCTATCTACTGGTGCGGCCATTATTCGGTGTGCCGACCGGTGCTGGCTACTCATCATTGATGGCTACTATCTTATTTTTGGGCGGCGTGCAGCTGCTGTCTCTCGGAGTAATTGGTGAATATGTTGGCCGGATCTTCTTAGAGACAAAACGACGACCATTATATCTCATAGAGGAGCACCACACTGCCACGACAGCCAAAAAGCAATCTTAAATGGCGTTTTATATTAGTTGGCTGTGTTAATACGCTGATTGATTTCGGTCTCTTGTATATACTGACGAGTTGGGCTGCTTTGCCTCATCTGGTCGCTAATATTATTTCAACCACAAGTGCTTTTTGTGTCAGTTTTTTTGCCAATCGTCGCTACACGTTTCGATCAACCCATCAACAGGCTGTGCAGCAATTTTGGCGTTTTAGCCTTGTCACTTTAAGTGGATTATGGATTATCCAGAGCGGTGTCCTCGCTGTCGCTATGCCGCTTCTGCAACGCGGCCTACCCCACGATGTTGCCCTCCTCGTTGGTAAGATAATCGCGACGGTAGCTTCTCTCGTATGGAATTTTGTGCTTTATCGCCGGATAGTATTTAGGTAGAAACCCTTTTGTCTTAAGAGAGCCGCTAGGATTTGTAGAGAATCTTTCGATACAACTCTTAGTCGTCTTTTTTACTCATCACTAAGTGGCGCGCCCGACCCTCACCTTCAGAGTGTGTCTCGACATCGTTGTATTCGCTGGCCACATGGTGCACCACCCAACGGTCGGCTGCATTGAGATCGATCATCTTTGTCTCACCAGTCTGGCGGACGTAGTCGATCCAGCCACGAGCTTTTTCAGCAATTTTTTCAGCATGCTGTTTCTTGTAGTCAGCGATATCGACATTGACGCGAGTAATAGCCGCCTCATTATTACGTAGTGTTGTCGACACTAAATATTGTAGGCTACGCAAAGTCTCTGCCCCGCGCCCAATAAGCAAACTATTTCGCTCACTCGAAGGAATGGTCGCAATAACCACCTCACCCTCTAGTCGTACCGTCACATCGATATTGAGATCAAAAAACGCCAGTATGTCTTCTAGGTATTTCTTTACAAATGCAAGCGTTGCATCTTGATCCATAGTCCTCTCCTATTCTTTGGCTTTAATGCGAGTAACTCGGGCTTCGGTTGCTTCCTTAGCTCGTTTTTTGGCAGTTGGTTGAGACGAACGTGATGATGGCGACTTTTTCTGGGCGATCTGCTGTAGTTCTTCTTTGTCTTGTCGTAAAATAATTGCGTTTTGGCCATATGCGACTGCATTAGCTGTGGCGATATAGAGCGCTAGCGCCCCCGGCAGGCTTATCATGATCAAAAAGAGAGTTATTGGCATAATCTTCATCATCTTACGCATGACGATCGCGTTGATTTCAGACTGGTCAGCCTCTTTCCCTTGACTAGCTTCTGCCAATACATCACGGAGGCGGCGCTTACTTTCAGTGTTCGGTGACATCTGCCGAGAGGTGAGATACTGCAACACTGCCGCCACCAACGCCAGCACTACCAACCCAAACACTACGCCCTTTGGTGACATAGCTTGCTGAGTCAGGTCAACAATACCGAGGAAATTCTGGTTGAAATTATCCGGCGCAGCAAGCAGCTGCTTGACTGCCGGCCATCCCTCTATAAAGTCATAGGTATACTTTGCCAGCTCGTTTCGATGCAGCGCAAACAGCTGAACCACTCGATAAATCCCAATCAACACTGGCAATTGAATCAGCAATACACCAATTGACCCGACCGCACTGACGTTGTGCTTTTTATAAAGATCCATCATCGCCAGAGCTTGCATCTGCCGGTTGTTTTTGTATTTGGCTTTTATCTTGGCTAACTCTGGCTGCATTTTACGCATAGCTTTTGCCTGATGAAGCTGTTTCTTCACGAGCGGCCATAGCAAAAAGCGAACTATCATCGTCAACAAGATGATACTGACACCAAAATCACCCCCCGGAATCAAGGCATAAATCGCCATCAGTAAATTGAAAATCGGTTGTACGACAACCACGTCAAACAAATTCATGCTGATTATTATATCAGATACCGGCTCATTTATATAGCCCCGCCTGAGCGAACAGCTGCGATATTATCGCCTGCAGGTCTTGATGACTCTTCTGCAACACCTCGGCCGAAAACACTAAAACTGCCACATCTTGGTTGGTTTTTAATAGAGGTAATTGATGGCGAATAATCTCATATACTCGCCGCCGAACTCGGTTACGCCCTACTGCTGATTTAAGAATTTTCTTACTAATCACCACCGCAAACCGGCTCGATCGACGCCGTGGATTATTACTATATTTGATAGTCAGCAACGATGAACGAACTGCTGCACCACGCGCATATAAAAACCGTAAACTACCGTGCCCATGAAATCGATACCGCTGCCCTAGCATACGATAAGTATACCATTATAAATGTAAAACCCCACTCACAATCTGCAGTGGGGTTTTACATCAAATCGCAAGTTTTGCGCGACCCTTGAGCCGGCGGCGCTTCAAAACGGCGCGACCCGCCTTGGTCGACACCCGTGCCCGAAACCCATGTGTCTTGGCGCGGTGTCGCTTATGTGGTTGAAATGTTCGCTTTGGCATATCGCCTTATAGTGTAGCTTTTTTTGGTCAGTTTTTCAAGCTAGCATAATTTTCCACTTTTTGGAGTGGGTTTTCCACTATACTATCAGGGGTAGTAATTTATTGTGGAAAACCCACAGTTGGATCATAAATTTTTACCATGTGACACTACTTGTGGAAAACTCAATTTTTTTGTTATAGTAATCTACGGAATCAGATAAAACTAAGGAGACGGCGGTGCTGATAAATAGTCGAGCAGTGTGGCAGGGTGTGTTAGGTGAGATGGAACTGTCAATTCCTGCTTCTTCGTTTTCGGCCTGGTTTCGCTCGACTGAATTAGAAATTATTTCGGATAATGAAGTCGTCGTCGTGGCACCAAATATTTTTGTCAAAACCCAATTAGAAAAACGCTACCGCCAACAAATTACCGAATGCTTGGAGAAAAATGGTCTTATCTCGCCGACGGTCCGCTTTCGAATTAAGTCAAACAAAGACAGCAAACCGCGCCTGAGCCGCGACGAGCCAAAGCCAGCAACAGCCAAAGAGCCACCCACCAATACCCCGCCGCGTATCGGCAGAAAAACTACGCCGGGCAACCTCAATCCGCGATATACTTTTGATAACTTTATTGTCGGCTCGAGTAACGACCTCGCCCACGCTGCTTGCCAGGCAGTCGCTGACAATCCTGGCACCAAATATAATCCGCTCTATCTCTATGGTGGATCCGGTCTTGGTAAAACACACCTTATGCAAGCAGTTGGCAATGAAATCATCCGGCGACAACCGACCGCTCGAGTCCTCTACACGACAATCGAAACTTTTGTGAATGAGTTTGTTGACTCGATTCGCTTTAAGAAAAAAGGGTTTTCTGATAAATATCGCAATGTCGATGTGCTTATCGTCGATGATATGCAATTTATCGCCAATAAAGAACAGACACAAGATGCCTTCTTTCATACTTTTAACGACCTTCATCAGAATGATAAACAAATCATCATCAGTTCTGATAAACCCCCCAAGAGCATCCCTACATTGACCGACCGACTACGTAGCCGTTTTGAGTGGGGGATGACAATCGATGTCCAAATGCCAGACTACGAGACTCGCTGTGCGATTGTCACCGCCAAAGCAAGCCTTAGTGGCGCTGAATTGGCGAGCGATGTGGTTGAATTTTTGGCAGCGAACTTCAAGACAAATATCCGCGAGCTCGAGGGCGCACTCAACCAACTACTCGCTTATGCTGAGATGCAAAATATTGTACCAGATGTCGAAATCGCCGAAGGACTACTCGGCAACGTCAAACGGTCGCGACCACGACATATTACGGCTCGTCAGATTTTAGAGAAAACTGCTCGTCACTTTGGTGTCGAAGTGAAAGATATCTGCTCACCAAAGCGCGATAAATATATCATGCAACCTCGCCAGATTGCGATGTATCTACTCCGGAGCGAGCTAAAAATGAGCTTCCCAAAAATCGCCCAAGAGCTTGGCCGTAAAGACCACACCACTGCAATGTATGCAGTTGAAAAGATTACCAAAGAGAGCCTGGTGAATATCGCGGTTCGAGAGCAGATCAACGATGTCCGCGACAAGCTCTACGTGTAAAACCTGCGAAAAACATGGGTAAAATCTGTCGAAAGGTCTGGTAGTGTATCCACTGCCGGCTCATAATGAATCGGCACGATTTATAGGCCGTGGACAACCCACCAACTATCCACTCGAATTCCCCGATCCATCCACTCATCTATCCACAGCAACCACTCCGACACTACCCCTGATGAATCAGGACTTTTACTCAGTTTACACAACACTTATTATTATCAAGACAAAAGAAATATAAAAAGGTATAATAGATATTATGAAGTTGACTGTCACCCAAGAAAACCTCGCCAAATCACTCGCTATCATTAGTCGAGTAGCTAGTAGTCGCAACGAGCTAGCTATTTTAAATAATATCTTGCTACGTACTGATGGCGGTCGACTCTTAATCGCCGCGACAAATTTGGAGATTGCATCGACGCAGTATATTGGTGCAAAGGTTGAGCAGCCAGGGTCAATCACGGTGCCAGCGCGGCTGGTGTCAGAATTTGTCTCAAGCTTGCCAAGTGGTACGGTTGAGCTGGAAGTGAAGAATGATCATCTCCACATTACGGCTGGTAAATTCTCTTCGGTGATTAATGGCGTGGTAGCTGACGAGTTCCCAGAGCTACCGACTGTCAATGAGGCTGATTCGGTCAAAGTGACTGTTCCGATAGACGCTTTCAAAAAGGCTGTTTCACAGGTACTGATCGCTGCCAGTAGTGACCTCACGCGAGCCGTCTTGACTGGGGTATATTGGCATACGTATCAGGGAGTGCTCTACTTGGCGGCGACTGATGGCTATCGATTGGCCGAAAAACGCTGCCATACGATAGACCAGGATATTGCGGCGGTTATCCCTGCCTCAACTCTCCAAGAAGTGATGCGAAGTCTGCAGGATGTCTCAGAAGATATGACGATCTTCTTTGATGAGACGCAGGTTTGTTTTTGGACAGCCGACATGGAGATTATTAGCCGCTTGATTGACGGAAAATTTCCTGATTATCGGCAGCTCATCCCCGCGAAGTCAGAGACGACGATCACAGTGAAAAAGGCTGATTTTGCTCGGATCACCAAAGTGGCGAGCCTATTTGCTCGCGAGTCAGGCGGCGGTATTACGCTGCTGGCCTCGCACGAGGATTCTCTGCTGTCGATACATTCGATTGCTTCTGAATTAGGCGAAAACACCTCTGAGGCAAGTGCTCAGGTGACGCATGACGGGCAGATTACTCTCAACTCTCGCTACCTGATAGAGGCGCTCAACGTGATCGATGGCGACGAGGTGACATTTGCTTTCAGCGGTAAACTGTCGCCATGTATCATCCGTCAGAACGCCAAACAGACCGATTACACGCACATTATCATGCCACTCAAAAGCTAAGCATTAGTAAATCGAGGCGCGGATAATCGAGTACTCGATCTTATATTTAGCTGGGTCTAGGCCGACAGATTTGATCCAGTCGTTGATTTCCTTTTTGTATCCCTCGACAGCCGCTGCAGGATCGCCACGCTCGTCTGCGCCGTTGGTCTCGATTCTGGCTTTGAGTGTGTGAGACTGGCCGTCATAGGTGATTTTGTATGACAAAGTCTCTTTTGGTAAGAATTGTAGGATTGGGTCGTTTTCGCCGTGTGTCTCGCTAAACATGTCGTGGCATTTGAAGTTTTTGTAAATGACATCAGCTTGGTCGGGGCACGATACTACCGTGCCCCACTCGTCGACATTTGTTTGATTATTATGGTTTTGTGCCCACTGGTAGGAGACTTTGTATGACTGCTGTAGCTTGGCGCTATCGACAATAAAGCGCACTGTATGGACGCCGTTTTTATCGTCGTACTTCTGCGAGAAGCTATTCTGCCTGATGGTCAAGTCGGTGACATCTTTGCCAGCAATCGGTTGTTTGAGATTTTGGTTAATCGTCTTTAGTAAATCGTTCTCAATATATTGGACAGTTCGGCGGTCACTTGGTTTACCGCGAGTCAGTTCGCTGAGATTCTTGATAGTCACGGCATCACCAAACGGATTGCTCGGGTAGAAGAATCGGTAGACCAGAAAGCTGATACTCGCGATCAACAAGATGATAATCACGCTGAGCGCTGCTTTTGCTTTCTTATCAAGGGCAGCGAACTGATTCATGCTACTTCACTTCTCCATCGGCGATAAACTTTTGGATTTTTGCAGTGTCAACACTCGATGGGTAGGCAAATTCTTTTGGCACAACGCCCTGCCAGACTTTCGGATCGTTCTTTTTGCCAATCATCACATAGGCAGCACCATCACCCCATTTAGTGCCGCTCCCGGCACCTTTGGCGCCCTTTTGAGTGCCGGCGCTACAGCTTGCCTGGCCGACGATCACGGTATCACCATGCACCCCTAGCACAATACCGGTGTGCCCAGCACCGCCATCTCCCCAGCTAAAGGTAGCGAAGGCTTTTGGCTCGCTGCCAGTCTTGGCACCCTTGGCTCGCATATTTTTCACGACGTCGACTCCGTTACCCATCCGGCCGGTGGTTGGTATGTCGGTAAAAGCGGCGTTGAAGAATTTAGAGAAAGTGACGCAGTTGGAGCCGTGGCCACCACAGTAAGCCCAGTAGGCTGGGCCGGCCATTTTTCTGCTGTAGCCATTTTTGTTTGCCCCGTAGTTTTTAGCAAGTTGGATAGCCTGCTCTTTGGTGAGGCCCTGGCTGGAGACTGGCCCACTCGGGTTTGATTGGTTGTTGTCGCTATTCTCAGGGGTACAATTGGTCGTGCCATCGGTGCTCTGAGGGGTGATCTTACCACGTAATGATGCATACATAACGAAAGCACCGTGGTCAGCATTGGCCGGCGACTCGACTGGCCCATGATCTACCTTCACCTGCCCCCATTTGTGGTTGGTACCATTCTTTTTATCACCGCCGATATATGGTTCTCGCTTGGCGTCAGCCTTATTCATCACGTAGGGCGACCCTTCACCGATCTCTGCTTGTTCTTCTGAGAAGCCAAGTCGCCGCGCCTGCTCTTTGTATTTTGGAGCCCTACCGTTGTAGGTAAAGAAGACATATTTGATTGCGTTACTGTCACCTTTTGAGAGGCCACTGGCGTATTTACCGGCAGCCTTTTTTAAGAACTGAGCGGCATAGCCCGTCTGGCGCTGGAACTCTTGGTCGGAGATAGGGCCAGTTTTGTATGGGCCACCCTCCTTGTCGAGGAACTGATAAACTCCCTGCCCATTCTTAGGATTAACCTTCCCGAGGCCAGACTCTCGCTTGTGGACTACCGCCAACATCTCCCAGGGGATGCCGACTTTATCGGCGGCTGATTTATAGACCGGTGCGTTGGCTCGAATTGTTTCGAGCTCCTTTTTGTTAAAGACCTCTCGGTTTAAGTAATCAAGGCTGGCCTTGATAGCGTTTCCCAGTACATTACCGGCAGCCTCTGGTGAGATGTCGGTTGTCTCTGAGCCGACCGAGCAGACCTCGTCGTCTGGTTTGTAGTAGAGGATGTCATTTGATGAATAAAAATCCTCGTTAAAGCTGCTTTTCGCCATGGTTATATACGGCATTAGCACCGCTATAGCACAAGCGATAGTAATAATTTGATATAGTTTTGCCTTCATGGGTTACTCCTCCTCTGTCGTTTGGCATCGACGGACTTACTATTGAGCGTATAGGTGATAGTGTACGTAGTATCGCCAATGGTGACACGAAAGGACTGAGTGTCACCAAGAGTATCTGTTGACAGATCAGAAATCGCCCCGTTGATAAACTCGGGCGTTTGTTTGTGGTCTGTCGTATAATCATCAAGTAGTGAATTGACCAGATGGTTTTGCGTTTCGGTATCCATAGTTGTAGATAGTGAGCGGCCCTGGTTATCTTGGGTGTCCCAGCCAGATAATACAAGTGTTTTTTCCTCTGGTGAGCCGGCGCCGCCAGTTGGGCCGGTATAGTTGTCGTTACCTCGGAATGGATTGAACATGAAGATAATCACTGCCACGATCAATACCAATAATACTACAGTGCTTATGATGACAACTGCTCGTCGATGTGTGTGTAAAAACTGCTGCATTAGTTTGCCCTCTTAACGATCCACATACCACGGGTACCGCTATCCTGGCCAAAATAGAATTGGCCTGGTTTAAATCCTTCATCGCTGGTGGTGCGTTTGCGGCTGGCTGGGTCGCCGACCAAGAAGTTGCCGTCGCTGGTCTTGCCACGAATCACCAGGATGTGCCCGCCGTTGGTGAATGGTGTTTTTTGCCTGACTGATATCAACACCAGCCCACCCTGGTCAAGGCCGCGAGTCGCATTGTCGGCACTTGGCTGAACTTTCTCAAAGGTGACACCATAATTGTTTTTGAAATAATGGCTTTGGTCTTGCCAGATCCACTTTGAGCCGCAATCTGGTAACTGCCCCTTTAGCTGGACAAAGGTATCAGCCATTTGCTTTGGTGTGACCTTCTTGTCAGGGTTGAGCGCGCTGATGATACTGGCAACTGATGTCGGGCCACAGCCACATTCATTGATCGAGCCAGAGCCGTAGCGCTGTGACTTCCATGGGTCTTCTACCTGGTAGTACATACTTTCTTTAAGGTTTGATGGATTGCCCGGTGCACCGGATTGAGGCGCTGTTTGCTCATCGCCTTCTTCGTCTTCACCGTTGGTCGACTGGGCAATTTGGAAATCAACCAAGAAAACAGACATAGCCGAGACTGCCCGAGCGTCTTTCAATTTTTCAGGGTTTTTGAGCGGTGCATCATTTTCGCCGGCGCCATCTTTGAGCGTGTCACTACTACAGACGCTTTTACCTTCACCCTTGTTGACACACTCAGTCTTGACCTTTCGCTTCAAGAGGTCATTTGAGCCGTCGTCGACCATACAGCCAGCGGCGCTGAACAGATAGTCACCGCTACTGGCATCGCTACAGCTGGTGATGTAATCAGCCAGCGGCGAGTCTTCTTTGATATAACTACCGATCAACTCATCGACCGTCGCACCATCTGGCACGTCGGCGTCAGGATTAATCCACCCCTCGCGTGCCAATATATCGATCGCTTCCTCGGTGCTCATCGCATCTTGACCAGGGGTGATACCGGTACACGGGAGGCCTGCCATGTTGATACCTGGGGTCGCATCGCGGCCATCGACGACCGTCTCGAGGCCAAAGTTGCTGGCGTAATTACAGTATTGCTGGTTGAAGCCAACCGCTGCACCAGCGGTCGACGGCGATAATGCCATCGCCGGCAGACGGAAGAGGTTGCTGGCCATCGACGCCAACGATGTATTGTATGTGCCGCTGGCCAACATCGTATTTTGCATCGACGAGACAATACTCCCCAAGAACGTATATTGACTGGAGGTGTCGAACGGACTCAGTGAGGCAATATCCATCTCACGCTGGAACTTCTCGTTCTCGGCCTTGATATTGTTGAAGGCCTTGACATCATTGCGCCGCAGCACTGGGATGTGTCGAGCCATACTACCAGAAGAGAAGAAGGCAGCGGCTGAGGTACCCAAAACATCCCCTAGCTCACGGCCACGGGCCTTTGGTAGGTCATCGTTTTTGGCGATTTCGGTGATGGCCTTTTCGACTGTCTCACCCAGCAAGTCCTTCGTAATTTCGCCGACAATCTCTGACACTACCCAGTTAGCGATTAACCCAAGCAGCCCACCGGTCGCCACACTCGCCACGACCGAGGCGGTCATCGCTGAATACATAGCAGCGGGGCTGAGGATCGCATTACACTCGGTCTCGCTGGCATCGGTGACTTTCTTTGAGGCTTTGACTAGATTATTGTTGAGTGCACCATTACCAGGGGCATATTTTTTTGACAGGCCGACTTTACCTTTGTTGACGCCGATTGCTGCTAGCAAAATCGCTGAATCAAGTGCCGAACCAACATTGCCATCATTATCTTTGGTCCGCTCAGTTAGTATATTTCCTGCTGCCTCAGCGTCTTTCGCGCTGAAACCGCTGCCGTCGCCGGCCGCCTTCGCCTTAGACCCTGGTGACAAGATAAAGTCCATCACAAACGGCATAAGTTGTGCGAGCTGAACTGCTGCTACCCCAGCGGCAATATATTGCGGTAGCTTTGCAGCGGTACAACTCGATGCAGCGATAAAGTAAGCTGTACCACCTTTCTTCAGCTTGCCTAAATTCGCCTCAACCTTGCTCTTGACCTTACCGGTGATACCAGAGGCTTTTTCGCTCAGTTTTGGTATACTTTCTTTGTATTTGGCCAGGCGCTCCTTGGCTGAGCCCTTGAGTTTCGATAATGCATTGCCATTGCGGTTTAAACGAAATACGTTGTAGAATTTCTTCTTGATATATTTACCGCGCCACGCCCGAAACCGCATATTAAAGGCACCGGCTCGCCCCAACACCTTGGCGGCCAGTTCTCGATTCTCTGACTGGGTCAGATAGCCGGTCAGATCCTTGGCCTTGACGTTAATTGGCGGCTTGCCATCGCCCTTGTCGATAGTATAAAACGCGGGGTTCTTCTCTGGGTAGCCGATTCGCTTGGTATCCATTCGCTCGCCGTTTGCAGTATGGGCGACCACACCCTTTTTGGATAATTTGCGTAGGGCATGGTTGGAAATTCGGCCCATTTTACACTTAACCTTATGAGCTTTACAGAGGTCAGGGTTAGTCATATGCTTGAATACTCGCATAAATCGGCGCTCCATGACCGGGCTCGCGGAGTCATTGTGAAGATTGAGATTACTCGTCAGGCCAATCAGCATAGTGAAAAAGGCGAACGTTCCGCCCAAGAAGCTGGCGCCAAAGCCAAATATCGCCAGCCCGCCGAGTATCCCGCCTCGTTTCTTGAGAGTAGAGGTAATTTTGTTCTGTTTTTTTGACTGACGTGGTGAATAGAGATTCTGAGCGGTATTTTCTCGCTGCTTGAGGGTGTCTTGAGCGGTTTGGTTGGAAGATTGACTCCGGGCGTTGTCGTCACGATAGCCTGCCTCGATCTGATCCCACTGGGCCTGCTCTCGGGCGTCGAGTGGTTTATCAGTATACATGTCTGAAGAAGGATCGGCCGGATTAAGCCGGTCGTCTGCTCTGTCATCCGTTTTATAACTCAACGCCATAACGCTATACCCCTATTATACTCTACTACACCCCTCCATAGCCACCAATTGGTGTTTCTGACGGCATCGCTTGGTTGTAGGCGGGTGAGGTGTTGATCAGGTTGTATTCAGTATCGCTGGCCTGAATCTGAATATGGACATGGTTTTGCCCAGCAAAGAACAGCCCCTGCCCGACTGGGAAGTTGGCGAGTCGCTTTTGCTCTTCTTCGGTCAGCTTAAAGACGCTCGATAGCACATCGACTGCGGTGGTCGACTGTTTCAAGAGTAGCTGCATTGACGAGTTAGCGACGATCGCGCGGCCCATTTTGCTGCCCATAAAGTCTTCGACATCCTGAGTAATGGTCGTCAGGCCCAACTGGTATTTACGGGCGCGCTTGGCGAGCGAGAAGAGGAAGTTAGCCGAGTCGTCGTAGCGCATCAACTGCCACGCCTCATCGACGATCAGCATCCGCTTTTTTTGGTCTGTGCGGGTAATATTCCAAATATGATTCAGCACGATATACATGGCGGTCGGCCGCAGTTCGTCTTCTAGGTCACGGATATTAAACACAACCATGTTGTTATTGATGTCAATATTGCTCTGCTGAGAGAAGATACCGGCAAAGGTTCCAGAGGTAAATTTACGCAGTCGCTGAGCTAGGCTTGGCCCGGTGCCACCCATATGAAGTAGTGTGTCATACAAATCAGAAATTGTCGGTGGCGTCGAGTTATGAGTCAGCGGATCAGAGGTAATCCCAACCCGAGCGTATGTATCAATCAACGCTTGGTCGATATCAGCCTCCTCAGCCGCTGTCAAGCCGGCAACAAGCTGGCCACTTGAGGTGACCTGTGAACCCCCAAGCATTTGCCGCAGTAGCCCGTGAAGGGTCACCAAATTTGCTCGCAAAGCATCATCAGCCTCTTCGGTATCGATCACTCGAGGGAGATCAAATGGGTTAATACGGGTGTCGCTATTGAGACTCAGGCGAATATAACTACCACCAACCGCATCACACAGCCGCTGATACTCGTTTTCTGGGTCAATGATGACAATATCAGCACCTGTCATCATGCTGCGCAGCGCCTCAAGCTTCACGGTGAATGATTTACCGGCACCAGACTTTGCGAATACCACCATATTGGCATTCTCAAGTGAAAACCGGTCAAAAATCACCAGGCCATTATTGTGCATATTGATGCCATAGAGAACTCCTTTGCCATCAGTCAAGTCAGCTGAGGTGAAAGGAAATGAGGTAGAGATCGCTCCAGTGTTCATGTTGCGACGGATCTGCAACTGGTCGGTCAGCTGAGGGATCGTACTATTCAACCCCTGCTCTTGCTGGCTCGACGCCACCTTGCTAAAGATTAGTTGCTGGCCAAAAATCGTCTCAATCTTGTGCTGGATAAAGTTGAGCTCGTCAATGCTATCAGCATACAGCGTAATATACAAGCCATAGCGGAAGAATTTCTCGGCACCGATCTGTAGTTGATTACGTAGTTCTTCAGCATCCTGTAGTGCCGCTTCCATGCCAGGGTCACGGACACGGCCCTTCTCAGCGTTGATGTTGAGGCTCGCCTCTAGCTGAGTAACCTTTTTGCGCAAATTATTCAAAACAGTCTGAGTGTCGACCGGGTAAATAAACATACTAATATCAAGCACTTCATCGATATTGATCACTGAGCTCAGCCAGCCGGTATATATCTCGCGCGGATAGCCATAGACATACATGGTGCGGCCATATTTGCTACCAAGGCGAAAATGGCTAGAATGGAGCTCAATGCTACTAGGAGCAATAAAGTCGCGCAGCGTTCGCACACCGGTCAAAAACGCTTGCTCAACTTCAGCTTGCTCGCGTGCTCGTTGCTGTGCGGCGATATCTACCGCATCCATCTTCTTTCGTGCCATTATTGCTGCTCCTTCCCGTATGGTGATTGCCCAGTACCCTTGCGGACATAGGTTGATGTCAGATCACTCGGGTTGATAGACATTGGCTCACGTGGTGCGGTATCAGGGTTGTACGAGGTATAAAATAGCTCACCAAGCTGTTTGGTGCTGAGCTGGCTGCTCTTGATACCCATCTGAAACAGACCGCTCATCACCGAGTCGATACGGTTTTTTATCTCATCTTTGGCTTTTTCGTAGGTGACTTGGTCGACTCGGGTGACTGTGGTTTCTTTCTTGCCGCTGAAGAAACTGTCGAATAACCCCTTAGCCTGCTGCTTGATGACGTTGAGATCGCCTGTCGGATAATACGGTACGACGATATAAAAACTTTTATCCATAATGTTAGCTTCTTGCGCCAGAATATCGATAAAGTTCATATAGTCATCAATCAGCACATTCAGCAGCATATTATCTTGCCCCCGGCGAATTGCCGCCAAGCGATCAAGGTACGGCCCGATATCAACCCGGCGCGACCGGACCAACACCTGCACAGGAAAATACAATGAATTTAGGAAGTTCTGGTAGCTATATTCAATACCCTCACGCTCTCGCGAGCTCATCAAGTCGAAGTTGATGGATTCGCACTCGACCACCGCGCGAAAACTACCATCATTCATGACGATCATATTCTCGCGCATCTCAGAAAATAATAGCGAATTTTGAGTAGTGATGGGCCCCTTTTGTTTTTTGTCAGCCTCCTCAGTCGACTGATTTGGTTGATTGACTGGTGGCTGGCCTGGTAGCTGATCGTTTTGCTGATTCCCGGTTGGATACTGGGGCTGAGGCTGCTGTGGCTGACCCGGCATCAAACGAGCATCAGCTGCCGACATAACCGGCAGTTGCTCGCGACCATAGAGTGATTGCTGATTCGTAGGTTGCATAAGCGTTATTTATCGTAATGGAATTACGATCTCGTCCTCCTCTTTTTTGATGCGCTTCGCCTCTCGCTGGAGCGACTCAACCGAGCGATCGCTGTGATTGCGTGCTAAGTCCATTATAGCAGGTGAAACAGTTTGTTGACGAATAGATTTTTGATTGCCTGGTCGAATATCACTGATAGGCTGCAAAACAGCTTGCCGCATTGTCGGATATGGGTCTATCTGCAATTTTGGCTCTGGCTCCTCTGTTGTGGCTGGCTGGCTCGACTTCTTTGGCGCACTGGCCTGGCGATTGTCGGCTGTGGCTGGCTGCGGTTGAGGTGTGCCTGCACTACTACCGTGCTTCATCTTCTCGATCATCTCTTGCCGGCGCTTCATATCAGCCTTGTTGATCAGGCTATCGATCTGCCGCGATGTCGAGTTATTATCGTCCAGCATGTCATTGACGTTTTGTGCCTCATTATAAATCTCCACCTGCATCGAACTATTCGGGCTGTTGACGCCCCGTACCGACCACCCCCGACTATCAACCAGATTTGCCAAGTAGGACAACCGCCGCTGCACTTCTGCCTGGTCATACCCCTTACCGTACTGGCGCTCCTCAACCTTCGGTGCAACCACCTCGACCATCGTCTCGATACCGTCAGAGTACCACAATCGCCGCTTGGGTTTGACGATAAAGGAAATCACCGCTGCGAGATACACTTCCATCGGCTGATCTTTGCGAAGTGGGAGTGCCAACGCGGCAAAAAACAGCGCAATCGGCAGCGGGATAATCGCCAGTGGCAAAAATATCTGAGACAGCATATAGGCAAGCCCAAGCATCATCACCATGATGAGCAAGAAAATAAACTGCTTGAAGCTAAACGGCCCTAATAGCTTATCGTCCGCTTCGACGTCTTGAGGAACTTTGTATACAGCCATTAGTTTTATTATAGCAAAATAAAATTATAAGCAATTAGTATAAAAGTGAATTTTAATTAATCGGGGGCTAATTTTTTCTATTATTTTTAGCTCCTTGTACAGACTTGAGACCCTTATCGATATTTGATTTTTGTTGATCTTCACTTCCTCTAATAATCGCTTGGAATTTTTGTCGTTTATCGTAACTTATTTCGCCCTGCAGATCAGCGGCAGACAGAACCGCTCGAGCCTGATCGACTGATATATAGTCTGATTTTATATTATCACTAATTTGCTGAATAAGTTGTTCAGGGCTAAGCTTGCTGAATGCTTTTCTCATAGCGGCCTTGTCTGAACGTATTTGATCAAGAGTTTTACCATCTGGATTGTTGTAAATCCACTCGTCGACTGTAACGTCATTATTTTTGAGACCTTTCGCCATACCAGCTTCTTGTTTCACAGCTTCCATTACTGTTGGATTTGAAAGAGACTCTATATTTACTGTCTCATTAGTTCCTGCAAAAGTAAAACTTTCATCTCCACTACCTATCGCTCGGACAACACTATTGAACGCATCTTTTCCTGGTTTACCAGTCTTATCGGTTAATAGCTGAGTAGCAGCACGAGCCTTAATAGTATCTCCACTACGTGTTGCTTCAACAAGCGCTTTTTGGAGACGCCCAAGCTTTTGACTCTCAGGTACCCCTTGTACCAATCCGGCCATAGACTGCTCGACCATCTCCTCTTCCTCACGACGGACAATGCTTTGACCTATAGCGGTAGATCTGTTAGCAAAGTTTCGAGCCGATGGAAGATGGCTTGCTACCCTATTAAAACCGCGGCTTGAGGCAGATTTTATATTTCGTGGGTTGAATATACCACCTCTTCCACGATATGTACCGGCTTTGATTTGCTCATCTCGAAGTTTACGCTGCTGTTTCATATGTTGACCAAGCCGGCCAAGGCGTGAATTTTCTCCACGATTACGTGCCCAATTATCTAGCTTACCGCCAATACCACTGACAGCAGCGCCGAATCGACCAGTCGCATTTAGTGCTGACTTCAACAGAGGTAGTGTTGCAAATAATGGAGCAGTCCTCACCACAAGAGCAACTATATCGCCAAAATTCTTCTCAAGTGAGCTTTGAATAATGAATGCAGCCAGGCCGGACGCACCATACAAAACGCCAATAATAGGGTACAGCACCAAAAGCGAGAAGAACAAACTTTTCCATTTCTGGAATAACTTCTCGGTATTAGGTAGTAAATAGGCAGCAAAAGCTACTGGCGATATTGCGATGAGCAGTACAATAAGAGCTTGTCGCCCGATGAGAATTAATGTAATAAACAAGACGGCCATTAATCCCATTGGTAGCGCAATACCAAGTAGTGCCAATGCGGCAAACAATGCTGCTCCCGCCAAGGCTAAGACGGTGGCGACTGATGCTGCTGTTTGAAATGCAGATATCTGACCACCACTCTCAATACTATTAACCCCACCGCCAATTGGAATACCATTACTAAAGAAGCCATGGAGGTTTTTGCCTAGGATATTTGATACATCAACGGCTATCTGGCAAAGATAAATTGATATATTAACTAGCAGAGCTATCACTATGAGCCGTGGTAGCATTTTCTTGATACCATAATTACTAATACCAAGGTTTGTGATTTGAGAATAAATAATTATGATAAAGGCTATAACAAATAAACCATTGGCAATATTACGAAAACTGTCCCAGGCTGTTTTTAGGTTTGAGTCGGCTGTAATCTTTGGTTGCACTTGAAGGAAATTATCACCAATAAAATTAAAGGCGCCATCCATCAATTTACCCATATAAAGCATAAGTGGGCAGATGATATATCCGACACCCTCTACGTTACAAGTGGTACCATTATTTTCATCGTCTTTTTTATTCTCTGACTTTGATTCTGGATTAATATTAGTCTTTTCTGCATTAAGACCTGCTTCACAGGCAGCCTTTTCGTTGCCCGACTTAGAATTACAAATATTTTTGTTTTGAGAACTGTAACCCTGCTTACAGGATTCGAGGTCCTTTCCGGAGAACTTCTTTTCCGAGCAGAACTTTTCTGCACCTTCTTTTAACATAGCATCTAGATAGCCTTGGGCCGATCTATTGACTTTTTTTGCTGCATCAAAACAACCTATCGAATTATTTACGGTGTCTGTATAAATCTCATGATCATAGGGATAAGCAAAGTAATTACCATTATCTTTTGACTTCAAAGAGTAATATTTTTTGACTACCTTGTTACCGTCAACAGCATCAAATGATAAACGAGACCTGGTGTTACTCTTGTCAAACTCATCTTTCGACATAAGTTTACCTGTTGTACAGCCGTTGACAACAATGCTATGCCATTTGGTGTATTGAACTACAGGGTCTTTCTCGGCTACAGCATGGTCATATTTGGTTAATTTCTTCAGAGCATTAAAAAACTTCTGCTTTCGGTTGTTGGTGTTTTCTTGTGCAAAAGGCTTATCTGAAGAAAAGCAACCAGCGCCTCCTTCTCTTGTGTAGCCCATGTTACAAAGTAGATCGACTCCATTAATACCAAATCGTTGCATTGCTGCTTTTGCAAACTCATTAGAACCGTTATTGCATCCAAGTGTACGAGGAGGGTCTCCCGCTATAAAGGTAGAGTACGTAGATATATAACCACCACCACCGTTAAAGAGGTTATTCCCTTTTAGCTTTTCTTCATCGGTGTGATTCCTCATTGCTGTTGCAAAACAATCACCCAGAACACTGGCATATTCATGAAACCAATACTTATCGTTTGGATTTAAACCATTGTAGTTTGTTTCTGCGCGCGAGGGGGTCGACTGCAGCAAACTGACGACTGGCGAGATTAGCAAACCAAGAATAACCACAAACAAGACAAAGTTTTTCTTGAGACTCTTCTTTTGTTGCGTAAGACTAAAAAGCATAAGTACCCCTATTTAATCATATATAGGGGTACTTAGACAAGCGATGTTAGATAGTTTTACTTTGCACCACCTGGCAACTCTACTACAGGATGTACACCAAGCATAAACGGAACATATTCATTATTGACATTTTCGAACTTTGCCTTTACTTGAGAGTACTGACCTGTACTAGGATCTTTGACATACCACGACACTACCCTTTTGCCGTCTTCAGACTGCTCCTCCTCGACCGCAAGGATACCTGTTTCTGGGCTAAATATATCTGGAGGAATATTTACACCCTTTAGGTCTTGCATACAGACGTTATGACCAACACCATCTGAGCTGCTTGAAGAAAAATCAGCCTTTTCACCATTTGCATCAGCGGCGCGTTTCAGTATAGCGTCTCGAACTTCTCGGCCATCACTCATAGCAAAGGCAGCTTTTTTGGCTGCTTTTACATCTAATTCACCGGCGCAGTCAGGGTTCTTAGAATCCGTTTCCATTGTTGTCGCAGCCCATATATAAGTGTCAACGTATTTTTTAGCTTTTTCAGCTAACTTCTCTTTAGAATCACTTGCTGACATTGTCATTTCTTCTTTTGATGCTATCTCTATTCCAGCCTTTTTGGCTTCTTTTCTGACAGCATCTAGATAAGCATCGTTTAATAGATACTTTAAATACTTTTGTTTCTCATAAAACGAGCGACTTTGGTAGTTGTATACATCTGAACCTTCTACCGACATATCGTGTATTTCCTTAAGATCTGTAGGTAGAGGCTGTCGATACTTTTTTGTTAGGTTCTCTCCAGGATCTCTAGTTTCGCCGCCTGGTGTAGGATAGTCGGTTGACGCTGCATCAGGGCTCTCGGTTGAATCTGCAGTATCCGAAGAGTCTTCTGGAGACGTTGTAGTTTCCTCTGGGTATGGGCTAGGACTGAATGTGTCGGCAGGTGATTGACTTGAGCCGGTGTCTTCAGCCATCGAGTCTGCGGTGCACTTGGCTACTCCAAGCAAGACTGCGCTAGTAGCGATAAGCGCAAGAACTTTTGCGCCGATTTTACCGAAGAATTTTTTTCTGTCTTTCGTATTATTTAAATCAAAACGTCCTGTAAGAAGATTATACTTTTTAGGTTTAGGTGTGTGATCGCTTGGGCTGTTGTCTGGGTTATTTGACCCTGTTTCTATCTCAGACATAACGCTTGGGATCCTTTCTCCGGCTGGCCGGATTTGCAATATTTGCCGTAAATTTAGGTACGGGTCGCGTATTGGCCCCAATACGGCAGTCAAATAATACCATGATTATGAATATGATGCAAACAAAAAACCGCCCTCACGAAAAACGGCGGATAATTATGGCGCGCCCGACCGGATTCGAACCGGCGATCTCCTCCGTGACAGGGAGGCGTGATAGGCCAACTTCACTACGAGCGCAAACTACCTCGTATGGTAGCAGAATAGCGGCTGTTTTTCAAGGGAGTGTTTGCATTTTTGTTGCCACTATTTTACAATTCTGACTAGAGAAAGCTCATGAAAAAAAGAAAGAATAGTCATTTTCTGTATCCGCTTGTTTTTTGCCTATCGGTGGCTGGGTTTGGTTTGTTTCAGGCAAGGCCAGCCGTGGCGGCTTCTTGCGGCGGGGTACAGACTACAATAGTGAACTGCGAAGGCAAAGGCAAAGACGCGCTTCTCGATATTATCAAAACAGCCATTAAGCTTTTAACTGCCGGTATCGGTATTCTGGCTGTCGGTGCAGTAGTGTTTGGTGGTATTTTGTACTCATCGGCCGGTGGATCGGTTGATAATATTCGGCGGGCAAAAAATATTTGGATCAATACAGCAATTGGGCTGATTCTCTTCGCGTCTTTCGTGACTGTTACAAATTTTCTTATTCCAGGGGGGATATTTTGATGATCAAGCACTATATAGTTGCGACGATGGTAATGATTTCGGCGATTACAGGCTCAGCGCTGATGGTTTCGCCCTCGGCCCAGGCGGCGGCAAACTGTCCGAGTGGGCGTATTCTGACGCTGAAGCCGTGGTACGATGGCTTGCTTGATAACAGTTGTGTTGTCAAGAGTCCTGGGACAACAACCGAGGAACACTCCAAGTTTATTTGGACAATCGTCCTTAATGTAATTGATGATTTGTTTCAGGTTATTGGCTATATTGCGACTGGATTTATTATCTACGGTGGCTTTTTATTCATGACGACCAGTGGTGATCCGGCGAGGGCTGCCCAGGCGAGGAAGACACTTCTCTATGCGGTGATTGGTGTGGTGATTGCTATTGCCTCGGTTGGGGTGATTAATCTTGTGTCAGGGGCGGTCTTATGATGGTCGCATATATTTATTATATCTCGGCTCAGTTGTTTAAAGGAACAAAACCGGACGATCTAGGGATTCCGGCTGAAAAAAATGTCAATTCACAGGTAGCAAGCATCCTCAACCTCGTGTATGCGATCGCCGGTATTGTTGCAGTGATTGTTATTATTATTGCAGGTATTCAATATTCCCTGTCGACTGGTAATTCTCAGAAAGTATCGAAAGCAAAGGACGCGATAATTTATTCGATGGTTGGCCTGGTTGTTGTCGCCAGTGCTTTTGCTATCACCAACTTTATTTTAGGGAGGATATAATCACGATGAAGAGATTTTTTGTTGCTATTGCTGCGGTCGTCTGCGGCATAAGCGTGCTGGCGGGGCCATCAGCCGGCGCCGTCAGTATCTATAAAGCTTGCACCGGTAATGATAACAGTACAGTCTGCGCCAGCCGGGGTGATAATGTATACAATGTGATCCGCAACGTCATCAATGTGCTGCTGACACTGGTTGGTATCATCGCGGTGATTATGATTATCATTGGCGGTATCAAGTATGCGACCTCAAATGGTGACCCGCAATCAGTCAAGTCCGCTAAAGACACCGTACTCTACGCGGTGATTGGCTTGGTGGTGGCGATTTGTGCGCTGGCGATTGTCAACTTTACGGTCGATCGATTCCTCAAAAGGTCAGCCCCGTCGCAGCGGCCGGCTCCAGAGGGCCGACCACGCGTCTGATAGCGTAGTCAAATCAAACAACTCGTGCTATAATGGCGCTAAACAATAGTTTTTGTGAAGAAAGGACATATAGGTAGGAAATATGAAACAACTAAAAACAATAATGGCTGCAGCGCTGATTGTCCCGACGTTGGCCCTCGGACTGACGGCGGTATTGCCAGGAACAAATGTGAGTGCGCAATCAGGCGACAAAGGGCTTAAAGGATATAGAGATGTTGTGAAATCTGATAGCATTCCGGATAAACTAGACGGTTCACAAGGGGTTATCACCCAGATTATTAACATTCTACTGTTCGCTATCGGCATTATTTCGGTAATCATGATTATTGTTGGTGGTATTCGCTATACGACCTCAAATGGTGATAGCAACAAAGTGACGGCCGCCAAAAACACCGTCATGTACGCAGTGATCGGTTTGGTGATCGCTATCTTTGCCTATGCGATCGTCAACTTCGTGGTGGATAAAGCATCAGGCACCGGCTCCTAGTAAGGCGAGCTTGTTGAAATTCAATACCCCGTGTTTTGGATACGGGGTATTTTTCTGTCGATAGATCACCAATACAAAGAGGATATAAAAAAGAAGAGCCGCCCGTTGCTCTCTTCTTTTCTCTTTAGGATAAGATTTACAATACTTGGATCTTTTTCGCTTTTTCTTGCTTGATCTTTTCGAAGGTGATAGTGAGGACGCCGTCTTTCAACTCAGCCTTGATATCATCTTCACCGTCTTTGACAGCTACTGGTAGTGCGAGTGTCCGACTAAATTCACCCCAGTAGCATTCTTGGATATGCCAGTTTTTCACCTCGGTCTCGTCACCGCTCGAGAGAGTACCACTGATAGTCAAAATACCATCAGAGATTCGCACGTCTAAATCTTTGCGGTCAACACCAGCGGTACGTGCTTTGACAATTAGTTCTTCTTCGGTTTCAAATACATCAACCGCCAACTGCCCCATCAGATCATCAGCCTCATTTTCCCAGTTGTCTTCGGCTGGTGCCGGCGCAGGAGCAGCGGCTGGCATTTGAGTTGGTGCGACCGGTGCGACGGGCGCCATCGGTGCTTGGGGCGCTGGTGCCAAATCATCATCCAAAAAGGCTGCTGCTAACTCATCTTCCATTAATAAATCATCATTCTTACGGGCCATGCTTTCCTCCACTTTCCTAGGGTTCATTTGACAATGGTCATTTCCTAGTATAACCGTCATGTACGGTATAATCAACAGTGGAGGATAGAAAACGTAAAAAATACAATGCTTGACGGACTTCTCGCACTGCTCGCTCCGCACCACTGTTATAGTTGTGGTTTGACAGGCACGTTGTTGTGTGAAAAATGTAAAAAACACATCACGGCGACATCTTTCAGAGACTGTGTCGTGTGTGGTCGGCCAACTACCGAAAATAATTGCCAGCGGCACCATCTTCCCTACCAGCAGGCGTATGTCGTATCACCGCGCCAGGGGGTGGTAGCGCGTTTGCTTGATGATTTGAAGTTCCAGCGGGTACAAGCAGCTGCGCACACCGCAGCTGAGTTATTAGAGGCTCGATTGCCAGTGCTCCATCCACAGACAGTCATTGTGCCAATCCCGACCATTGCTCGGCACGTTCGCCGCCGTGGCTATGACCACATGAAATTGATCGGCCGCGCTATTTCACGGAGGCGTCGCCTTCCGATGCGCTGTCTCTTGCGGCGTCGCACCAATGTGACACAACACGTTGCCGCGACTGCCGTGCAGCGTCGCCGGCAAGCACAGCAATTTTTCCGGGTAGTTGGCCAGATTGATGATCAGGCACGCTACCTCATTATTGATGACATTTTTACTACGGGGAGTACGATCAAAGCTGCGGCAACAGCGCTGCGTCAGGCTGGTGCTCGCTATGTTGATATTGCGGTGGTCGCTCGCCAGGAAATAACTCACTCGTGATGGTAGTGGCTGCCTTTGGCAATTTCTTGGGCGCGGTATAGCTGCTCGGCCAAAATAAGCCTGACTAATTGATGCGGAAAAACCAGTCGAGAGAGCGACCACACAATATTCGCCCGCTGGCGCAGCTCTTCTGTGACACCATAGGCACCGCCAATAACGAAGACGATTTGTTGACGAGTATGACTCGTGATAAGTTGTGATAGTTCTGGCGAGCTTAGCTCCTGCCCTCGTTCATCCAGCAGTACCACAAAATCATCTGGCCGCAGACGAGCCAAGATGCGCGCTGACTCGTCCTGAGGCGCTGTCGGCTGCTGCGCGGCTGCATGTGGTAATATAATCATTTCTGCAGCAAAGGGCGGCCGTAAGCGCTCTAAAAAGCGAAAAACGCCTGGTTTAACCCAGGCTTCATGACGTTTTCCAATAGTGATAATGTGAAGTTTCATAAATAATGGCGGAAGGAGAGGGATTCGAACCCTCGATAGCGCGTGCTATACCGCTTTTCGAGAGCGGCCAGTTCAACCACTCCTGCACCCTTCCAGAATTATATGGTACACCCGGCAAGATTCGAACTTACGACCTTTGGCTCCGCAAGCCAACGCTCTATCCAGCTGAGCTACGGGTGCATACAGCCGTCCGGTAGACCGTTCGGCTATAACAAAAATAAGAAGGTGCTTCCCCGAGATTTATATGGAAGAACTAGGGACAGATGTATTCTACCACAATGACCGGTGTCGGACAAGCCTAGAGCTTGATCATCCGCAGCAACTTCTCGATAGCATCTGGCTTGATTTGCTGCATCGGCAGGCGGTTACCGAGCATGTCGACAACCTTTTCGCCGTCGGTCTCAGAAAAATACAAGGTTAATCCAGGAGCAAACCGTTTGACTGGCAGCAACAAAACCGAGGGTTGGCGATGCTCTGCGATGACACCAAAGCCACGAAATTCGCTAAATAAATGAAACTGATCCCCTACGAAAATCCCCTCGTGATTGATGGTGTAATGGATCATTCGCGGTGGCTTGGAGATGAGGAGGATAATCGATAGCGCCATCACCGGTATCAAAACAGCAAAAGTGGTGCTCTTGAATATAAATATTGCTATCGCTACCAGGGCGACTGTGATGACGATAAACCAGCTATACCAGATAAAACCACGCTCTTCCTGTAGTCCTTCAGGGGCTGTCCAGCTCAGGGGCTGCGCTGCATCAAAACCAGTGATGTGTGAGCGCTGATCGTCCATAAGGCTAGTATACCATGGGTTAATGCTTCCTATACATCAGTGCCGTTGCCGCCACCATTAAGCGCCACGCTCAGGACAAACTGAATGATCGCATAGGCAAAGATTGCCACCAACAAACCAACAATTGCATATAGGATAGTGTTCTTGGCAGCGCTGACTTTGTCGTTTTGGCCACCAGAAATGATGTAGCGGAACCCACCCATGATCAGCATGACCACACTAAGGACACCGATACCATAGAGCATCAAGTTAATGATTTTGCTGACAATTGAGCCGTCGCCATTGGCGAAGTTAGTCGGTACCCCTGCGCCCTTTGCTGCCTCAATGCCGCCAGTCGCACCGTTTTCGCCAAGCGCCAACGTCGGCAGACTGACAATCGCTGCGGCTAGAACTGCTGCGACACTTATACTAATACATACACCAAAGATTTTTCTCATATTACTACCATATCCTTTCCATTTCTGTCTGTCAACACTCTCGTTCTGAGGTGGCGCCAGAGACTATTATTCTTGATATTTTTATGATACACTACAGGCAGTCTGTCTACAGCAGAAATATTGGAGGAGTACCCAAGTGGCTGAAGGGGACGGTTTGCTAAATCGTTAGTACGGGGAGACCTGTAGCGGGAGTTCGAATCTCCCCTCCTCCGCCAGCGTAAGATCCTGTCGAGTAATCGGCGGGATTTTTCGTTCTCATCGCTACCGCTGTGAGAATGGCGGCTATGCTTGACATAATTAGCTTCATGTGCTAATATAATAACCGTTCTTCACATAAAGTTAAGAAAAATAAACAATTATCACTATGAAACTTCTCTCAACGTATCTCAGCTACACTATCATGCTCCTCGGTATCACTACCTCGCTTGGAGTGTTTTTGCACGATACGAATGTTGATAAGATGCTCATCTCACTAGCGACGCCGTATCAATTTGCAGGAGCTGAACAGGCGGTAGCGAGCCATGATTCACACCGAGCAAAACCAGATACTCACTTACATGCCCATACTGATCATGCGGTGTTTCATCAACTTGTCAAAGAAAATCACAATCACCCTCGCACTACCCCTCGTGGTAATGATCGCAAACAGCCGTACCATAAACGCGCCGGTGGTAGCCACGAGTTTGATGGCAATCGGCTGGTGATTGATCCGCAGACCCCTTCTGTATTATGACGAGCTAATCACGCGAAGCTCTGCGACGAGTCGCTCAATAGTGCGCTCTTGCTCGGCTAATTGGTCGGTTGTTTCTTTGACGAGGTTGGCTGGTGCCTTTTGGCGGTAGGTCGGGTTCGCCAATCGGTCAGCCAGGTGTTGCTTGGTTTGGCGAGCTTCAGCCAGGCGGACTTCGAGATTCTCTTGGTGCTGGTAGAGAGTTTCCGCATCAATATCCAACCAGGCTTCACGATTGGCGGCTGCCAAACGCAACCCTCGTGGTGTATCGGTTGGTTCGATAGCCTCGAGGCGGAGTAGCTGTGTGATAAGTTGCTTGTTCTCGGCGATCAGTGAATCGTTGCCATACAGGAGACGATAGCGCGTGTTTCCTGGAAGCTCAGCAATTACCCAGCGCCCTTCGCTAATTAGTTTTTTCAGCTGCTCAAATTGCTCAGCGGCGATCTCATCGTATTGAAAAGCTGTCGGCCACGACTCACGAATCAACAACCCGTTCGTGTATGGTAGCGTCTGCCAAATTGTCTCCGTGACAAATGGTGCAAACGGATGAGCAATACGCAGACTGGTCATCAAAACCCACAGCAACAAGGGTTTATTATCGGCTGTCTTCGCCGCTTCGACATACCAGTCAGCGACATCATCCCAGATAGTGTGATACACCGTGTCGACCGCCTCCGAAAAACGGTATTGGCTCAACTGCACCCCTATCGTGTTGGCTGCCTGGGTCAACTGGCGAATAATCCAATGATCAGCCGGGCTGTCTGGGTAGACTGGCTCTTTGGTAGTGGACTGGTCGATCTGTGATTCAACAAACCGGGCAATATTCCATAGCTTATTGCAGAAGTTGCGAGCGGCGATGACGGCACCGCGATTGAAGGCTTGGTTTTGTGCTGCGGCCCGACCAGTTATAATACCCATCCGTGTTGCGTCAGAACCATAGGTCGAGATCAGCTCGATCGGGTTTATCACATTACCCTTTGATTTACTCATCTTTTGGTTATGCTCATCATTGACCATGCCGTGCATGTAAACGTCGCGGAACGGCACCTGGCCGGTGCGATAAAGACTAAGCATGATCATCCGGGCAACCCATTGACGGAGTAAGTCTGAGCCAGTCTCCATCAGGCTAGTCGGGAAAAATCGACTCAAGCTACCCTGATCAAGATAATCGGTGATAATGTATGGCCACTGCCCTGATGAAAACCACGTATCAAATGTGTCTTCCTCGCGAATATATGTTGTGTTATTAACAACGATTTTCGTTTGATCAACTCGTGTGTCAAATATCCAATCGGTTCGGTCGTGCTGGTTCACAAACGCTGGGATCGGAATACCCCAAGGGATTTGTCGGCTAATATTCCAGTCGCGCAGCTGCGCCAAGTAGGCAATTAGCTCCTTTTGCTTGGTCGCAGGGTAGAAAGTGATCTCCCCTGCTTTGAGGTGGTCAATTGCCTTCTGAGCCAGGGGTTGTACCTTGACGAACCACTGCTCTTTGATCATTGGCTCGATGACACTGCCGCATTTATAACAATGACCGACCGCATGTTCGATGGTTGTGTCGCCGCGCAGCAACTCTTCTTCTTGTAGTAGTTTGAGAACTTTTTGGCGAGCCTCTTGGACAGTTAAGCCAGCAAAGTCATCTGGCACATTGACCATTGTTCCGTCGGTCGCGATAATTTGCTCGATAGGCAGATGGTGGCGCTGTGCTATTTCGAAGTCGTTTGGGTCGTGCGCTGGAGTGATCTTGACGGCACCGGTCCCGTAGGTCATGTCCACATATTCATCAGCGATAATTGGAATTTCCTTGTTAATTATTGGCAGCAAAATTCGCGTCCCGATCAACTGTTGATAGCGCGTATCGTCTGGGTGAACAGCGACGGCGACATCACCAAGCATGGTTTCTGGGCGAGTCGTGGCGATGACGATCTCGCCGATTTTGTCGAGTGTCGGATAAGCAATATGCCACAACGTTCCCTTCTCTGTTTTGTACTCCACCTCAATATCAGCGAAGCTAGTCTGGTGAGTCGTACAATAATTGACCATTCGCTCACCTCGGTAAATCAGGCCGTCATCCCATAGCTGTTTGAAGGTTTGGTAGACAGTCCGAATCACCTTCTCATCTAGGGTGAAAGTCAGGTGATTCCAAGCGGCGCTAACACCCAGAGCTCGAAGCTGCAGCTCCATATTTCCCCGCTTTTCTTCCACAAACTGCCAGACTTGGCTATATAGCTGATCGCGTGAAAAATCAAACCGACTCTTGCCCTGCTTTGCCAACTCTCGCTCATACACGACCCAAGTTTCAAATCCTGCGTGGTCAGCTCCAGGGATAAATACTGCATCGTCCCCTTTCATACGGTGGTATCGCACCAAAATATCCTTCAAATTCATGTCGAGCGCATGGCCGATATGAAGGTTACCATTGGCGTTTGGTGGTGGCATGATGATAGAATATGGCGCACCAACCCCAGTTGGTTCAAATGCTCCACTGGTTTCCCAGAGAGCGTAGATATCAGGCTCGTAGGTGTTTGGTGAATATTGTTTTGCTAATTGCATGGTTCGTCCCTATGTTTTCACATGAAAAACAGCTGCGTTCTCAAAATTTTCATGTGAAAACTTGTGATTGCAACTGGTTTCTCACGTGTTTGTATTCGCCACTATTATACCACAACGAAGAGAGGTCGCTGCTGGCCGCTGACTCTAGGGCGTATGTTTAGCGTATTGTCTGATACGCGCGGTAGAGCCAGTAGGACACAGGGCGAAGAGGCAAATCCCAGGCGCCAGCAAAGGTGACATCGGATCCGCCGAAAGAGCGCTTAAACTTCGTAAAACCAGCCCAGGGGTGATCTGGTGACGCACCTGTGGGTGCGATCCCGTAGAAGTCGACTAACTGTAGCCCACGTTGTTGAGCATCGATGATTGCTTCGGCCAAGACAGCGGTACCGGCATTGAGTTTGCGGTGTTGGGGGAGGGCCGAGGCGCCAGCATGGGCATAGTACAGTGTTGTCTCGGTCTGGTAGAACAGGGCAGCAGCGATTGGCTGACCTTCAAACGTAGCATACCATAGCTGAGCGGCGTGCAGCGGAAAGAGGGTTGCAGTTTGCTGCCGGAAGTAGTCATCACGGTGGGGTCGAATGCCATTACGCTGCGCTACCTGGTGGACAAATTGGAGCAAAATTTCGATATCTTTTGGGTCGGTTGAATGATGAACCACCACACCTTTCTTGTGATAATTGCGGTAGATATTACGGACAGGCTGGGCCATCTGAGCGATCAGCTGTTCTTTTGGTTGGGTCAAGTCGAGCAGGTGAGAGTGCTCTGGCTGTAGTTGCTGGTAGGTCACCTTTCGCCATTTGTGCGACGACAGGAACGTATTGTAGGTAGGATCAACCGGTTCAATGCGAAGAAAACTCACCCGTTGTGATTGACCAAGTTGTGTCAGCTCAGCGATTGCTGCAGTGAGAGCAGTGCGGTCAGCGACTGTCGGGCCGTAGGGGCAGTAGAGGCGAGAATTGGCGGTGCCAGGCTCAAGGATTGCCAGGAAATCCCAGCCATCGCCGGATCGTCGAAAGGTGGTTCGGCCGAGTGATTGCTGGAATGTTTCCCAGGCAGTTGATTGTAGGAAATGATGAGAATGTGTCACTTGTTGTAATCTCCACAACATTAGAATTACTATTGATTATTGGGGTGTCGCCATCGATAGGCTCGGGACAACCTCTAGGTTGTACGGGTCAGTGGGCTGGTCAATGTGCGACCGATAATAACCCAGCGCAGCCACCATAGCGGCATTATCGGTACAGAGCTGAATTGGTGCGTAGTCAATTGTGATCGGCAGCGCTTGCCGAAGCTGGCGACGAAGCTCTTGATTGGCTGCGACACCGCCTGCGATGACGACTGATGCTGGCTGGAAATTTTGAAAAGCTAGGCAGGTTTTATCGACAAGGGTCTTGATAGCGGTGAACTGAAAGCTGGCGGCAATATTGGCTTGAAGCTCATCGGTGACAAGGCTGGGGAGTTGATGCGAAGGGAAAGTGAAATCTTGGCCAACTTGGCGCTGGACAGTCCGTAATACGGCAGTTTTGAGGCCAGAAAAAGAAAAATCATAAAGCCCTGACAACTTGGCGATTGGCAGCCGAAAGGCGTGAGGGTCACCGTGCTGGGCTGCTGCGGCAATCGCCGGGCCACCGGGGTAGGGGAGGCCGATGATTTTGGCCACCTTGTCAAAAGCCTCACCGACCGCATCATCTTGTGTTTGGCCAATGAGTTGATAACGACCATGCGCATGAAAGAGCACTAACTGTGAGTGCCCACCAGAGACGATGAGTGCCAATAGAGGAAATCGCGGCGGTTTATTTGGTAGTGATAGAGAAGGCGAGGCGGCTTGGCTATCTTGCTGGGTGATGAAATTAGCGTAGACGTGCGCTTCGACGTGGTGTATTTTGTAGAGCGGCTTGTGGTGAAGAATAGCTAAAGTGCGAGCAGCCAGTGTGCCAATCAGCAGCGAGCCAACCAACCCGGGTGCATACGTGACCGCCAGCGCATCGATATCATCCCAGCTGCTGCCGGCGGTTTTGAGCGCATCGTGAATAACTGGATTGATAACCTCGAGATGGCTACGAGCGGCAATCTCAGGGATAACCCCGCCGTAATGGGCGTGAATATCAATTTGCGAATGTACGACATTCGCCAGCAGGCGTTTGCCATCCTCAACGATAGCCGCCGCCGTCTCATCACAACTCGACTCGATTCCCAACACTCGCATAAGTATACTCACCTAGTATACACCACCCGAGGAATATCATCGACTAGGACAGATAGTCTGCAAGATAAAAGAAAAATGATATAATATAAGTCTATGGAAAAATCACAATCTCCCGACAGGCGGACATCGGCCGAAGTGCCCCGACAACCTAGTGATGCTATGGCAGCGCAGATAATCGAGTATATGACTTCGGCCGATCAGCACACTGCCAAGCAGCAGGCAATACATAACCAGCTACAGCACATATGGTCGAAAGCAGAGAGGGGTGGTGGCCAGCCATCCGTACGGATCCTCGACCTGTTTCGGCAGCAACTTGAAGACACCTTTGCGGCAGCGGACGCCGCATCAGCGCAGCCAATCGAGGTGTGCTTTGCGGAGACGCCTGAAAAGAATGTAGAGAAATTTAAGCAAATGTTTCAAGAATTCGGTGAGATCGAACAGCCGGGTAAGAGTCAGAAATATTACATTAATCCAGATGACTATCAGGGTGAAGCGGCTGCCGGTGATGTGGCGGTCGCTCGTGCGCTGCTCAAAACGAGTAGCCTCGCAGATATTGATAAGTTCATTACAGACCGAAGAAGGGCTGTGGCAAGACTTCCGCATTATCGCGAAATGGTCGAAGAGTGGGAAATCGAGGCCAAGTATAAAGTGTGTGTATGGCTTATCGCGCTGCTGCCAACCGAGACAATGCGTCAGTATCGTGAACCGCCATTATTCACGTGAAATAGTCGCAGTAGTCAGTGTGTTTTAGCTGACATTACGCCAAATGATGGTAGAATAGAGACATGAAGACCCAATTGGTAAAAATTGTCAGAGCTATTCTGCCAACGACGGTGGTGCATTATATAGAGACGATATATCGGCGTGCCCGAGTCAGGCTGGTGAGTGCTCGCTATGGTAACCCGTCAAAACACCTGCGAGTCATCGCTATCACTGGTACGAATGGCAAGACCACGACCGCTTGCTATATTAATGAAATCCTCAAAGAAGCCAAGTTCAAGACAGCCATGTTTACTACGGCGCTGATCGAGGTGGCGGGCCAGGCTCAGATTAATGATTTGAACGCAACCGTGGCGACGACGGCCCGGATGCAACGATTTTTCCGAGATGCCAAACGAGCGAATGTCGACTATGTCGTCTTGGAAGTGACCAGTCACGCGCTTGATCAGCATAAGCTTGATGGTGTACCGATTGAGGCGGCAGTCATGACAAACCTGACGCAAGATCATCTCGATTATCACAACACAATGGAGCAGTACGCGGCGGCGAAAGCCAAGCTATTTCAGCTGAAGCCGCGATTTATCATTTTGAACCGGGACGATCAATGGTTTGATTACTTCGATCAATTTGTAGCGACTGAGCAAAAAATGAACTATGGCCTTAGTGAAGAGGCTGAAGCGCGGATCGATCGGGTCAAACTGTACCGCAAGGGAACTGAGGCTGATGTGGTGCTGGACCATCAGACACACCTCGAGCTGGCGACTGCACTACCAGGCGAATACAATGTGATGAATATGACCGCGGCTACCACGCTTGCCTACCTTTTGGGGGTGAAGCTGAAAGATATCCAGGAGGGGGTAGCCAATGTCGAGGCGGTGCCAGGCAGGTTTGAGCGAGCAGTCGAGGGGTTACCGTATGATGTGATTGTTGACTATGCTCATACACCTGATGCGCTCGAGAAGCTACTCACCTCAGCGCGCCATATTGCCAAAGGTCGGGTGATTCTGGTGTTTGGTGCGACAGGCGATCGCGATAAAGGGAAACGGCCGATCATGGGGCAGATCGCTGCGGCGTATGCTGATAGAATTTTTCTGACAGATGAAGAAAGCTACAACGAAAACCCTGAGCAAATTCGCCGAATGGTCTACCAGGGTATTGTAGAAGCCCACGGGAGCGGCAAGGCGACCGAAATCGCTGATCGACGGCAGGCAATTGAGCGGGCGTTGGGTTCAGCCAAAAAGGGTGACATCGTTTTGATCACTGGTATGGGGCACGAGCAGTATCGGATCGTTCGTGGTCACCGGCTACCGTGGAACGATAGCCAGGTGGTCCGTGAGATCGTTGGTCAGAGCTCGGCAGAATAGGAGAAACTATGCGCACATTATTTATCACCAGGGGTATTCCCGGGTCTGGTAAGTCGACTTTTTTACAGCAGACTGGCTTGGTCACTTACACATTGTCGCCAGATACTATTCGCTTGACCATGGCCGCACCGCGGCTAACTTGCCAAGGGAGGATGGCTATGCCGGCGCATCAAGATCCTCAGGTGTGGAAACTGCTATACCAGCTGATCGAACAGCGGATGGTTTGCGGCGAAACGACGGTGGTCGACGCTACCCACACCACCGATGACTATTTCGAAGCCTACCGACAGTTGTGCCAGCGCTATCACTATCAGTTGGTGGTGATTGATTTTTCTGGTGTAGCATTGGCGACTTGCCGCGTACAGAATCGCCGCCGCCCGGCCTATAAAGTTGTCCCTGACGAAGTCTTGACGACAATGTACCAGCAGTTGCAGCAGAGTACAGTGCTAGACTGGGCGACCATAGTCACAACGACTGAGGAGGTCGATCAGCTCTTAGCAAACCGGCTGGAGCAGTTTGATAATTATCGGCGAATTCATCACCTTGGTGGTGTTCAGGGGTGCCACAGGCCACTGCGGGAATATTTTCGGCAGTATCCGCTGCGAGATGATGAGCTCTATATCTTTGTCGGTGATTTGTTTGACCGTGGGAGTGAAAACGGCGCAGTGATGCAGTGTGTCTGCGACGACCTCTTGCCACGACCAAATGTGCGATTCGTCGAGGGAAATCATGACCTCTACCTTTGGCAATGGGCAACCAACCAGCCGATCACTGGGCGGGAATTTGCTGACCAAACGAGGCCTCAGCTTGAGGCGGCAGCTATCGATAAGTCAGTGGTTAGGCAGCTGTTTTCTCGAATGGACCAGTATATTTTGTACCAATTTCATGCCAAGACGGTCTTGGTGACACACGGTGGACTCAGCACACTACCCGAGCAGCTACCACTCCTGGCGACTGATCAGCTGATCTATGGGGTTGGCCGCTATGATGATGCCGGTGCAGTAGATGATGCCTTTGTGGCTACCACTCGCCAAACTACCTACCAAATTCACGGCTATCGCAATGCGCCCAGCTATCCTATTCGTTATAATCAACGTTGCTACAGTCTCGGGGGTGGAGTAGAGCACGGTGGTGAGGTGCGAGCTGTGCAGCTCGATAAGCAGGGTATGACGCCGGTGGTAATTTCTTATTGATTGTGATGAGTGACCAAGCGAGGCAATAAAACCCGATATCGCGGAGTCGATGTTATGACTTTTGGTCAAAAAATGCTTGCTTACGCTGGAGCCACTCCGGCGACTGCCGCACTAGTTTGCTGGCATCGTGAGAGTTCTTCAATAGTGGCTTGACGGCTTCCTCTAAATAAATACCACCCTGCGACCCTTTGAAGAGGAAGACGGCATCTTGGCCGGTCAGTTTCTTGAGAGTCGGTACCGCCTGGAGTGCAGTAGCAAACGACAAAACGCGGCAGCCACGCTGCGTGGCGGCGGGAGCTAAGAACTGCTGCGCCAGTGGGCCAACTGTCACGACACAATAGAGCTTTTTTGGGTCACACAGTTTACCAATGGCTTCGTGCTCTAACTGCGTCATTTTGCCGAGTTCATTCATGTCGCCGAGCACGGCAATTTTTCGTTTGGTGGGCAATCGGTATAATGTCTCGAGTGCAGAAGTGACTGCTAGTGGGCTAGCGTTGTAAGTGTCATCGATAATAGTGGCGCCCTTCATGCCCGGCAAAATACTCATCCGCCCGGCGACTGCTCGAAAGCGAGCGAGTGAGCGGACCACCATCTTCATTGAGACACCAAGCTCCAGTGCGACAGCTGCAGCACCCGCAGCGATTCGTAATTGATGGATACCGATCACTGGCATGACAAATGGCTGTGATGCGTGATCAGCGTAAGTCAACTGGCAGGCGAAACCGCGGCCTGGCTGAAAGGTGCCAGCGCGCATCCGGTAGGTGGCTTCTTCGCTTGTCCCATAAGACATGACGACAGGGCTAGTCGCACAGGTAGCAAATTCTGGCCGAATATCTTCTTTGTTGTAGAGTGTTTTGCGGCTGACGCGGCTGAGCCCAAACTCTTCTTGCGCAACTGTGGTGAGGTTACCAAAAAACTCCATATGCTCGGGTGAGATAGCAGTCACGACAGTGATGTCTGGCCGTAGGTAGCGGGCAAACTGTGCCATCTCGCCAGGGTGGTCGATGCCAAACTCCTGCACCACAATATCGATATCGTGGTGTTGTCGTGCAGACATCCGTGCTTTTTTTACTACATCGATCCAGTCAGCGAGTCGGCGTGGGTTTGCTGGTGACTCAACCGCCAATATTTCAAGCGGCGCACTGAGCGCAGCGTTAAAATTACCACGATTTGTCCGTACGCGATACTTTGTAGTCAGAAGATCAACAATCGTTGATTTGGTGCTGGTTTTGCCAACACTGCCGACAACGGCAACCAGCTTAATATGACTATTTGTCCGAAAGAATTGCCGTACATATCGCGCCAAGAGGCGACCAAGACAGAGTTTTACGAATCGCATACTATGTATTATACCAAACTATTTGTAGTTGTAATATGTTCATCAGTTTGCTTTTTCACCGAATTATGATACCATACTCTACATTAATTATGGCATTTAGCGAAACGAAAGTACCTGCTGTTGAAAAGACAACATACCCCGTTGTAAAGAGTTATCTTCAGGGTGGTGTGCTTGACAAACAGGCGACGACCGGTGCGCCGAACGAAAAACAAAACGGTAGTTGGGATCCTGAGTGGATCGTCTCGTGCTATATAGCCCTGACTGATCGGATGATTCAGCTATGTGGTGGTTATCGCGAAGACCTGCCTGATACGCCGGTGCCAGACACGGTGATTTTTCTTGATAAGTCAGCACGGCCGGTCGCGTGGTTGATGGATTCGCTATGGGGCCAATTGGCTGACGACGATACGACGCAGCCTCATTATGACTTCCTCAACATTGACCGGAAGACGTGGTGGGCGCTCGTCGGCCGGCCGCTAGTGGGAGAGGAGAACCGTAATCCTGCCGAGTTTGATGTCAATGATGTGCCGCAAGAATTGATAGATCAAATTCGGACGCATTTCGTGATTGGTGATGTCACTGAAGAGAACTATCGAGAAACAGTGTGGCAGTTGCCGACCAATCTCGATGGCAAAGAAGTATTGATTGTCGACGAAGTGAAGAGCAGTGGCGCAACCACCGCGATGGCCGAGGCCTTGCTGTCGCGAGCGGTTCCGGAGGCGTCGTTTCGATCGGATTATTTCTGGCAGCGGCCTTATCGAGAGACTATGGAGATAGAGATCCAAGATAAGCAGGCAAAAACTCGCCGGGTTGAAACCCAGCAGCTCAACGTACCGGCCTGGTACAACAAAGACACGCCGGATGGCCGAGAAGTCAGAGACCCAAGCCGTCTCGTGATGGCTGACCTGGTGCGCCGCATGCCAACACAAGAGAACACCAAACGGAAAATCGCTTGGCTGATTGAGAGTATCACACCAGAAGATTTAGGGCAGGACCTTGACCCCGTGACGAAACGGCTCAAGCAAGATATCGCTATGTTGAGCTACCTTAATCCTGAAGACTGGCTTGACCATGTGTTACCGCTGACTGATGCGATGTATGAGTGGATGCTCCAGCGGCTTGGGCCGAGTAGCCTGAAACGCCACATCACACGAATGCGGACTGTCAAAAATCAGCGCGGGCCATACCGAGCCTAAATTCTTATAAACGGCGGAGCTGGCCCAGCGTGGCAGGTGGTCCTTGTGATGAAGATGGTGATGGTTCATATAGAAACAATGAGCAGCGAAAAGGTTCCCCTAGGGGGCGGGGTTGGCCATTGGCGTCAAAGACTTCTTGCTGGGCAGTCCCTTCGTGGTAAGTAGTGTGAGGCAGCCCGGTGCTGAATTCGATCAACAGCGCGTAGCAGCCAAGGGCGGTTTCTACGCGGCCGGGAACTCGGCCGTTGTAGTCTGGGTCCGACTCATCGGCTGACCAGCCATCCTTAAATGATACCGACAAGATATCTTGTACGTATGGCTGGGATGGTTGTTGATCATGTTGATCATTGAGTGGTGAAAATTCAGAAGACACAAGGTTTCGATAGTAGCATAACGTACCAAATGTGTCAAGCTTGCAGAGGCAGTAGTCAATCTAGCACTCACCCTTGACGAGTGCTAATAAGATACGATATACTGATGAAGCGATGCAAGAAAAAATGGAGGAATTGCAATGAGTACACCTATCAAACCTCTTGGCGACCGCGTTGTTGCAGTCCGTGAAGAGGCAAAAACACAAACAGCCAGTGGCATCTACCTGCCTGATAGCTCGAAAGAAAAGCCAGTGATTGCTCAGGTGAAAGCAGTCGGTAGTGATGTCAAGCATGTGGCGGTTGGCGATAAGATCGTGTATAAGGAATATACAACTACTGAGTTGAAAGTTGACGGTGTTGACTATTTGATCGTCCGCGAAGAAGATGTATTAGCGACAGTTGCGTAAAAAAAGAAGGGGAGTACAACTATGGCAAAAAAAGTTTTTTACGATGATGATGCGCGCGCTCGTGTGTTGGGCGGTGCCGAGGCGCTGTATAACGCAGTCAAAGTAACCTATGGGCCAAAGGGCCGTAATGTGGTGATCGCCAAGGGGTTTGGCGGGCCAACCGTGACGCACGATGGCGTGACAGTAGCGGAAGGTATTGAACTACCAGAGAACGACGACGAGACGCTAGGCTACAAGGTTGGTGCGGATCTGATCAAGCAGGCGGCCAAGAACCTGAACAAGCAGGCCGGCGACGGCACCACCACCGTGACAGTGCTGACCTATTCGATCTTGAAGGAGGCTAACCGGCTGATCGCAGCGGGCCATAACCCGATGGAGCTGCGCAAGGGTATCGAGCAGGCTGGCGCGGAGATTATTCGTCAGCTTGATACACTGGCTGAACCAATTGAAGGGAAATCTGACCGGGTGGCCGAAGTGGCGACAATCTCGGCAGGTGATGCGGAAATTGGCAAATTGATCGCTGGTGTCATCGAAAAAGTTGGCAAAGACGGCGTGGTGACAGTCGAGGCCGGCCAGGGCCTAGAGCTAGAAGCCGAGGTTGTTGAAGGCTTTAGCTTGGATAAGGGCTGGGTCAGTCCATTCTTTGTCACCGACACCGGTCGGCAAGAGGCGGTCTACGAAAAACCGGCAATTTTGATCACCGATAAGAAAATTTCTAGCGTGCAAGAATTCCTGCCAATGCTGGAGAAATTGGCGCAAAGCGGCAAGAAAGACGTCGTGCTGATCGCTGATGAAGTCGAAGGTGAGGCGCTGAGTATTTTGGTGCTGAACAAGCTGAAAGGTGTGTTTAACACCGTGGCGGTCAAGGCGCCAAGCTTTGGTGATCGCCGCAAGGAAATTTTGCGTGATATCGCTATTTTGACCGGTGCAACGGTGATTTCTGAGGATCGCGGTTTGACATTTGAGAATGCTGGCCTAGAGGTTTTGGGTTCGGCGCGCAAGGTGATTGTCGGTAAAGATGAGACGACGATTATCGAGGGTGCCGGTAAACCATCGGCAGTGGAGCAGCAAATCGCTGAGATTAAGACACTGTCTGACAATGCCTCAAGTGAATACGAAAAAGAACAATTCGACAAGCGGGCTGCCGCATTGAGTGGCAAGGTGGCCGTCATCAAAGTCGGCGGTGCGACCGAGACAGAGATCGACGAAAAGAAATTCCGGGTTGATGACGCAGTGGCAGCGACCAAGGCAGCTTTGGCTGAGGGGATCGTCGCTGGTGGTGGTGTCACCCTGGTGAACGTCGCGGCTGGCCTGACGACAGAGGGTGCAGATAGTATCGCAGCCGGTCGCCATATTTTGTGTGATGCACTGCGGCAGCCATTCCTGCAAATCATGCGGAATGCTGGCCTGAATGCTGATGCGCTCCTGGCTCAGGTCGAAGCAGGCAAGGCTGGGTTTGGTATCAATGTCATGAAGCCAGAGGATGGTCTGGTCGACGTCAAGAAAGCTGGTGTGATCGACCCAGCGCGTGTGACGAAGGAAGCGGTGCAGAATGCGGTGTCAATCGCCTCAACTGCAGCGACTATGGGTGCATTGGTTGTCGATGTACCAGAGCCAGAGGCACCAGCCGCACCAGCTGGCGGTATGCCAGGCATGGGGATGATGTAAGCCATCTCTGTAGGCAAAAACCCTGCTCGTATGAGCAGGGTTTTTTAGTGTGGTGATGGTGCCGGTAAATAAGCTGTTGATGGTAGCTAGGTCAACTGACTATTTGGCGTTTGATAAATAATCGATTTCTTTAATGATACTGAGCAGCGCCTCAGCTCGCCGTTTTTCGTCGGAGATCGACTTCGCTGCTTCGTAGGCCGGCACAACCAGTGCTTGATCGTCGGTCGAACGTAGCAGCAATAGGCAGGCGTCAAACTTTTCTTCAGGTGACACATCGAGCTTATTGACGAGTGGCCGTAGATCGCCCAGCGCCGCTTGTTTCACGCCGTCGAGATTTGTGCGAGTTGGTGGTGTGTTGACCTGCACTGACGTAGAGTTTGCCTGTGGGCGTTGCGGTGCGACTGGCGCATTTGGCTTTGGCGCCGACTGCTGGACTGGCTGCGGGCTTGCCTGGGGAGAAGATACTGATAGGTGCTGCTGATTCATCGGCACGCCAGGGTTCATTGTGGGAGTATTGACCGGGATGACCGAATCGATCGGTGAATTGACTGCCGCTGGCATACTGGCTGCACCGGTTTCTTCAAATGATAAGCCGCTCCCGGTTGTTTGAGAAACGCCGGCCAGCACTTTTGCCAGTTCTTGGTCGTCGTTCATTGCCTGTTGGTTGTCTTGCATAGTTTGTCCCACCTCACCTATTAAATACTAAAAATAGTTTATGCTTGATATGCTATACTATAGCATAGAGAAAGGGTGAGATTCAATATGTTAGACGACATGAATATATTAGAGCAACGTGATCCAGGCAATACCCGCGGTTTTGCCGCGCTGATGGCCAATCAGACCGCCTATGAAGTAGCGGTAGAGCCGGGCGCACCGGTGACTGAGCAGGTGCATCAGATTGTCTTGGCTGGTATGGGCGGATCAGCGTTGGCGGCTGATATGATCTCGGTACTGACGACGGGCTGGCTACATGTACCCCTGCAGGTTGTCAAAGGCTACGAGCTGCCGGGTTTTGTTGGCAAAAATACCCTGGTGATTGCCACCAGTCATTCTGGCAACACTGAGGAGACGCTCGCGTGCTACCAGCAGGCTCGTCAGGCTGGCTGTATGGTGGGTGTGATGACCACTGGTGGGCAACTGCTCGAGCAGGCAATGGCTGATAATCTCCCGTACGTGCAACTACCGTCTGGTGGGCAGCCGCGGATGTCGACAATGTACCATCTTCGAGGACTGTTGAAATTATTACAGCATTTTTATGTGATCGACAACCACTTGTACGACGAGATGGAGGATAATACCACCTGGCTGGATAGCCATTTACTGCGCTGGACACCAGAGGTGCCGGAGCATGAGAATGGTGCCAAACGGCTGGCCTTGGCCCTGGCGGGTAAAACAGCGGTTTTTTATGGCGGCGAGCTGACCTGGCCGCTGGCTTATAAATGGAAGATCAGCCTCAATGAGTCTGCCAAAAATATGGCTTTTTGGAATCGCTACCCAGAATTCAGTCACAACGAGTTCGTCGGCTGGTCGTCGCACCCGGTGGATAAGCCATTTGCGGTTGTTGATTTTCGGAGTAGCTTGGAGCGGCCGCGAATCCGCCAGCGGATGGAAATCACTGACCAACTCCTCAGTGGTATGCGACCAAAAGCCATAGTTGTCGAGCTACAGGGTGAGACCCTGATGCAGCAGCTGCTCTGGGGGATGGCGCTGGCCGATATCACGAGTATTTATCTGGCAGTCCTCAACAATGTCAACCCAGAGCCAGTCGCCTTGGTCGAGAAGCTGAAGCAAGAATTGGCAGCACTGTAGCAAGATTGTCATACACAGAGAGCAAGCTTGTTAGCTCCGCTTCCAGGTAGGCGATAAGTCGGCTCGCAAGCAGGCTGTTAGGAGTTACTCCGGCTTTCTAGCGACAGGTATTCATCAAACTACCGCCTTCTAGTGATGAGGCGGTAGTTTTGGTGTGGCACAGAGGCATCCAGCGTCTGTGCCCTGTGCCGTCTTTAATACTTCTAATAACGGAGTGATTCGATAGGGTCTTTTTGTGCTGCTCGAGCAGCTGGGTAGATACCGAATACGATGCCGATAACAATCGATACACCAATTGCCCAGGCAGCAGCGTGCCAGTGCAAGATCGGCGTAAATGGTAGATAGAGGCTGATCAGGTATGCTGCAGCCACACCCACGAGGTAGCCCAGGACACCGCCGAATAAACCGATGATCGCCGACTCAATCAGGAACTGATCGATAATATTGCGGTTTGTCGCCCCAACGGCTTTTCTGATGCCGACTTCACGCTGGCGTTCTGCCACGTTGACCAGCATGACATTCATGATACCGACACCACCAACAACCAGCGAAATAACTGCAATTAGCGTGACGACTGTGGTAATGGCAGCGATGAGCCCGGCGTTTGGTGCGGCAATTTCTCGGCCGATTAATACATGATAGTCGGTATCGCCGTGATGATTTTTTTGCAAGATGTTCTTTGCCTTTTCGACGGTGTCTTTGAGCGACTCAGCATTGGCGGCAGAAATGACGATTTGCTGGATCTGCGGTACACCCTGAGTGAACTTCTTGCTGACAGCTGTCGGTACAAGAGCTGAGCGATCAAGGTTGTCGATCCCTAGATAGGTGAGCTGTTTCTTCATCGGTTTTAACACGCCAACAACAGTCAAGGTTTCATCGTGAATTTTGATGATATTACCCAAGGCATGATCGGTACCAAACAAATCAATTGCCAACTGGCTGCCGATGACAATACCATTGGCTTCATCAACAAACTGACCTTCACGCATTTCGATATCGGCGATTGTTTGGAGTGCACCACTCGTGCCGATGACGGCGGCTTTTTGAGCATCCTGGCTATTTGAGGGGGTCAACTTGGTGTGGTGAATTGACAGAGGTGCGGCCTGGCTGCCGCCAATTCGACTAATGGCGTCAGCATCCTTTTCGGTCAGCGAGTTGATCGGGCTGATACCCTGAGAACTATTCAAAAGCGATGTATTTTTATTGCTACTACCAGGCCGAACAAGAGCGATGGTGTCAGAGACCTTGGCCGCTTGATCGCCCAGCAGGCGATTTGCGCCACCCATGAGTGATAAAATGAGCGTGATACTAGCAATACCAATCGTCACACCGATGACAGTCAGATAAGTGCGCATACGGTTTGCTTTGAGTGACTCGACCGCATTCTCGAAATGATTTTTGAATAGTAGTTTCATGGGGTACTCTTCTTGTTGTTAGTTTGATCTTTGCTGTCAGATGTGTCTAATTGATGAGATGTGGGCTCAGCAGGTTGCGATGTCGCTACAGCTGCCGTGTCGTCATCGGCTGGTTGCGTGCGAGAGCTGGCTGCTTTGCTGGGTGACTTCGTCGATTTCTTGCGTGGTGATTTTTTGCGGTCAGTCGGTGTCAAGCGAGCCTTGAATGGTGACTTACGCTTCATCTTTTCATCGGTATCGATCTTGCCATCGAGCATGGTAATGACACGGCTCGCATACGAAAGCAAATCAGGGTTGTGGGTTACCATGATGATAGTGTTGCCGCGGCGGTGAATATCTGCCAGCTCCTCCATGATGATATGGCTAGTTTTTGAATCTAGGTTGCCGGTCGGCTCATCAGCCAAGATAATCGACGGGCTGTTGACCAAGGCTCGAGCAATTGCCACTCGCTGCACTTGACCGCCGGATAGTTGGTGGGGCAGGTAATATTCACGCTCGCCCAGGTGGAAGTTCCGCAGGATGCGGCTGGCTTCTTGGAGACGCTTTGTCTTGCGTACCCCCTTGTAGGTCAGGGGTAAGGCTACATTATCGATAATCGTTAACCGCGGGATCAGGTTAAAATTCTGAAAAATGAAACCAATATTTTGCGAGCGAATTTTTGCCAAGTGCCGTGGGATCAAGTTGTCGACCGGTTTGCTATCGAGGTAATACTCACCAGCGGATGGTTGGTCAAGCAGGCCGATGATGTTGAGTAGGGTGGTTTTGCCGCAGCCGCTCGGGCCCATGATGGCGATAAATTCGCCTTTTTCGACGGTTAGATTTACGTCGTCAAGCGCGACGTGTTCAGCATCACCAAAGCCGAAGCGCTTGGTGATACCAGTCAATTTTATACGTGGAGATGTACTTTTTGCCATTACTATGTATTATAGTCAGGTTTCTGGTTTTCGTGCAACCATAAGGGGAGAAAATTACAACAAATTGTCACGACTCGTGAGATGAGTTATACTTGGCGGCACGGAAGGGTGCAGGAGTGGTTGAACTGGCACGCCTGGAACGCGTGTAAGGGAGAAATCTCTTCGAGGGTTCGAATCCCTCTCCTTCCGCCAGTCTGATATATGCCGAGAATAGTGCCGAAATCACCAGAATTACGCCAGGCGCAGTGTACCGCGTTTATTGATGAACTTACTGATGAGCAGACGAAGCAGTGGTTGCGGGAGAAATTGAACGGACTTATCCACATATCGATCACTGGTCTCCACCAGGCGCTTGACCAACACCAAAATATGCCAGACATCGAGCGTGGAGAACGCGCCGATCAGCGTGATGAAATGATAGATGCCGAGCACATTGCCTCGGTACTGCCTGCCTATAGTAATTTTTTGCGTACAGTAGACGGCCGGCGGTATGAGCCGATTCGTCAACGGGAGACCCTGCTGGTGCGGTATAATGATCAGTTCAAACCGCTTGTCAGGCAGTTGACTCATGAGCATTCTACACTTGCCAAGGTGACGGATCACCCAAATTTCATCGGTGCCGGTGTCTACTCAGCGGCTTTTCAGCTGGTATGCGATGAGCAAGAGTATGTCGTCAGAATTCCACACTACACGAGGCCAAGCCCGCGGACAGTTGAGCGTTATTTATCTGGTTTATTGCGGACTCAGGGAGTGCCGCACCTAGAGCAGGTTGTTGCACTATCGTATGAGGATGGGGTGACAGTGGCAGAGCGGATGCCTGGCAAGCCAATGAATAATTCGCTGACCAAAGATGATATCAGTGCGATCACTGACCAGCAGCTATCTGACCTGGTCGATACACTTGCTCGGGCAATTGACTGCGGGGTCGCGATCGACCCAAAGCCGACCAACGTGCTTTATGACCGACAGGCTGGGTTTGGTGTGATCGATTACGAGGCTGTCCTCCCGTGGGATGACATTGCCCGCAATCTTGGCGAGGTCACCAGCTGGATGGTTGACCCACTTATGTCAGCTGGGCTCTATGGCACAGACCAGATGATGCTCATGGGCTGGGATGTCTATGAATACAGTAAATCAGTGATGGCGATGAATATGACTGTCCTGCGGCGATTTCGGGCGATTATTGAGGAAAAACTACCAGCGTGCGATCAAGTATCAGCCTTCCAACAGATTGATATGCACTTGGCTGCCGCGCAGGCTAGCCTGGATGATCAGGAGAGAATTGGCTACATTGCTGACTTAATGGATGACAATGGCGATGGTGTGATCTACGGGTGCTCTTAATAAGTAGCGGATAAATAGCCGAGCGACATAGGTTGCTATAGCGTCCACGAGAAAAAGTTGTATAATATAGCCATGAAAAGAGAAGCCCACAACCCTTATAACCCAAACAATCCTATGCATACACTCGAAAACCCTTTTGATATATCGGGGTGTGAACTTGGCCAGGCTGCACTAGCCGCGGCGGCCATCAAGACAATAGACACACCCTCGGTCGCAGATATGCGCCCACGGGTTCTTATCGACGAGCAGGGCAGCCTAACCGAAGACCCAAAGCTCTTCACCGAGGAGACGCTGGATACCTATTCGCCAAAGGAGCGAGAGGAGCGCATCAATGCTACTGCGCGGGATAGAGTGAACCGCTATATTGCGCTGATTGGCGGGTTTGAGGCGGTCGACTTCTCGACTATCCGCCAGGAGGTCATCCACTTATTTGGCGCTATGGTAGGCCCCGGCCCGGTTATTCATGCCGTCAATCAGTATATCGAGGAGAATAGCGACCGTATCGCAGCTCAGGACGCGCAAGAGAATAGAGCACCTCTCGCTGAACAGGGTTCACCAGAAGGCCCTCAGGAAGTTGCTGAGGGGGGCGACTACCTGATACCCCAATGCCATTAGTCCTTACAGACAAAGAGATCGATCGGTATCGTGAAGAGCTTCTTGCGGGGATGGAGGAGGATGCGGCCATCATCAGAGAAGCCGATAGTTATATACCGGTTGAGCTGAGTCCGCATCAGCTTCCTGCGACAGTCATCCCTACGCCAATAGCAACTGTCGTTTTCATAGTGAAGCGTTAGTATCATGGGGTTTAGCTCATTCTACGGTTTGGGTAGCGTCTAGCGATCCTTACGATCTTCGCTCTCGAGTTTATCTTCGGGGAGGGGTGCGACGAACTGTAGCTCACCCTCGATACCATGCTCCTTCGCGAGCGCCTCTGCCTGTATCTTGTCGTATGCAACCATCGCCCGGAAATACTCGACAAAAGAGTCATACTCTTCAATCACGCCACCAGCCTGCCAGATGACGTGGCCTTCTTTGGGAGTTCCCACCTTGCCGATGACAAATGTATCGGTTTGCGTCATCGAGGCAGCGATAGGCAGTACATCATCAATATCAAAATCAAGTGCCCCCTCAGGCCCATCATCAATATCAATCTGCAAAAACTCTCTGACTCGATCAAATAGCTCGCCGCCACATAGGTCTGCAGTGCCGAAAAGGTGAACATCCTGGTAGAAACACCGCCAGCCGTTGGCATGCAAAAGGAAAGACCGATACTGCTCTGGCAGCCGGCAGCCTAGCTGACGCTCAGCGTCAGCGATCTCTTGCTCGCTGGCTCGTGGCTCGGGCAGGCTGTACTCCCATAGCCCGTCCACATCGACCCGCATGCAGACCTGTTGAACCGTAATTGCTTTGGTAATATCGCTGCGCCAATCCATTTTAGATACCTCGCTTATCGCTTATTTTATTGTATAATACATGAATTATACTCAAAACGCCACACAAAGTCCTTGTATTCAGGGGTCATTGAGAAAATAGGTTGTAAAATTGACAAATCTCCTTGTAAGCACTACATATAGTGGGTATAGTTATACATATACGCTATATACGTAGCGAGTACACAAAAACAGACAGGAGGCAAGAGGAAGAGCTCGCTCGCCACTATTGCGGTGGCTTTGCTTCTTGTGCCGATAAGAAAGGTTGTAAGGAGGGGAGCAAATGCAACAGATTCATGTGGTGAAGCGCGACGGGACAAGAGAGCCATTTGATGCAAATAAGATAAACGTTGCACTACTAAAAGCCTGTGAGGGGTTGCCTGACCAAGTGGCAAAGGTTGTCCAGGTGGCGACCGAGCTCCAGCTGACGCTATTTGATGGCATCAGTAGTGAGCAGCTGGACGAGGCAGTGATTCATACTGCTCTACAAAACGTCAAAGACGACCCGGACTATGATAAAATCGCCGCTCGCTTGCTGCTCAAAAACATTTACAAAAACACTCTTGGCGATTACGAGACACCGGCAGAACTGAAAGAGCTCCATCGGCGCTGCTTCCCCCGGTATATACAGGCTGCAGTTGAAGAGGGGTTGCTTGATCCGCGGATGAGTGATGGTCGGTTTGATCTGGCGAAGCTGGCGAATGAACTAGACCCAGCCAAAGACGACCTGAGTAAATACCTTGGCGTCGTCACTAATCGTAATCGCTACGCGCTACGCAAGCAAAATGGCCAACCTCTGGAGACACCGCAGTTTACCCACATGCGAATCGCCATGGGCCTGAGCTACAATGAAGCCGATCCGACCCAGGCAGCAATCGATTTTTATCACCACATGAGTAATCTTGATTACGTACCTGGGGGGTCGACTCGAGTGAATGCTGGTGGGTCGTTCCCTCAGCTGAGCAACTGCTTTTTGATGGAAGTCCAGGATGACATGGAGTCAATTGCCAAGAGTGTGCGCGACACGATGTTTATCGCCAAAGGGACTGGTGGTATCGGTATCGGGTTTAGCAAACTGAGGGCAGCCGGCAGCCCTGTCAAAACCACCAACACTGAGTCGACCGGGCCAATCCCCTTCATGAAGATGATTGATGCTGCGCTGTTTGCGGTATCGCGCAAGGGCAAGAAGGCAGGGGCTGCCGCGCTGTATTTGGAAAACTGGCACTTGAACTTCCCGCAGTTTTTGGACCTCCGCCAGAACTCTGGTGACCCCTATCTGCGTACCCGACTCGCCAATACCGCTGTATTTATCTCCGATGAATTTATGAAGCGGGTCCAGGACGACCAAGACTGGTACCTGTTTGACCCGGCCGAGACACCAGATCTACCAGAGCTGTATGGCGAGGCTTTTTCGACTCGCTATCAGCAGTATATTGAGCAAGCTGAGGCGGGTAAGCTACGGGAGTTTGAGAAAGTTTCGGCTCGCCAGCAGTTTAAGCAAATCTTAACTAGCTTACAAGCGACCGCACACCCGTGGCTGACGTGGAAGGATACGATCAATGTCCGGGCACTCAACAACAATACTGGGACAATTCACCTCAGTAATTTGTGTACCGAAATCACCCTGCCGCAGGATGAAAAAAATATCGCGACATGTAATCTTGCTAGTATTAATTTATCGGCTCATCTGCGCGAGGATGGCACATGGGACTGGGATCGCCTGCAGCGCAGTGTCCGTGCGGCGGTCCGGCAGCTTGATAATCTGTGCGATATCACTACCACGCCGATTCCAGAAGCAATGCATGCGAACCAGCAAACCAGAGCGATCGGCTTAGGGATCATGGGCTTCACTGACGTACTGGAGAAGCTGGGTTATTGCTATGAGTCGGAAGAGGCGTATCAGCTGATCGACCAGCTTGCTGAATTTGTCAGCTACCATGCGATCGACCAATCGGCTGATTTAGCCCAGCAGCATGGTAGCTATCCAGCGTTTGCTGGCAGCGGCTGGAGCAAAGGGATCCTCCCGATTGACACTATCGATACGCTGTCAGACGAGCGAGCTGTCCCGGTAAAAATTTCGACTGAGCAGCAGCTCGACTGGCAGGCGCTTCGCCAAAAGGTCAAACGCGGGATGCGCAACGCCACCTTGATGGCTATTGCACCGACCGCCAATATCGGCCATATCGCCGGTACGACGCCAGGGATTGATCCGCAGTTTGCTCAAATTTTTAGCCGGAGTACATTGAATGGTAAGTTTTTGGAGGTCAACGTCAATCTAGTGCGCGATCTAAAAGCCCGTGGCCTGTGGGATGACATCAAAGACGATGTCTTGGCAGCACAGGGTGATATTCAGCAGATTGATGTAGTGCCGCAGCAGCTGAAGAATGTGTACAAAACCAGTTTTCAGATTAGCCCCTATGCATTTATCGAAGTGGCTGCTCGAGCCCAGAAATGGGTCGACCAGGCGATTAGCCGCAACATGTATTTGGAGTCGCGTAATATTGATGAATACGTCGAGATTTATTCAGAAGCATGGCGGCGCGGCCTGAAGACAACGTACTATCTGCATGTCAAACCACGGCACCAATCTGAGCAAGTATCGATCAAGGCAAACAAGGTGGAGCAAAAGCTTGGTCAAGATGCGCGCAAGGTTGGGTTTGGTGGGTTTTATAAAGCAAAAGTAACCACACAAAAGGAGGCATAAAAATGGGCATTTTAGGATCTGGTGTGCGCGATGGACTGCAGCTTAAACCAGTGCGTTATGAGTGGGCATACCGCCTGTATAATCAAGCAGTCGCCAACACTTGGTTTCCAAACGAGGTGCAGTTGAGCCAGGATTTAGCTGACTTCAAAAAGCTGACCGATGACGAAAAACATGCACTCAAAACGGTCATTAGTTATCTAAACCCAAATGAACTGCTGATTAATAAATCATTGGCATTTGGAATTTATCCATGCGTCAATGCCGCAGAATGTCATTTGTATTTGTCAAAGCAAATGTGGGAAGAAGCCAACCACTTCATGACCTTCGAATACATCATTGAAACCTTCCCATTTGATCGTGAAGAAATCTATGCGGCTGGCTGGGGCAAAAAGTCATTAGCTGATAAAGCCGCCTTTCAAACCAAGTATGTCACCCGCATGATGGAGGAGCGGCCTGATGTCACGACGACTGAAGGCAAGAAAGATTTTGTGCGCAACCTGGTGGCGTACAATATTGTGCTGGAGGGGATTTGGTTCTACAGTGGCTTCATGGTCGGGATGAGCTTCCGTCGCCGTAATTTGCTGCGCAATGTCGGCACACTACTCGACTGGGTGACCAAAGATGAGAACCTTCATCTCGAATTTGGCATCAATCTTTTGCTGACCATTCTACACGAAAACCCAGACCTCCAAACACCAGAATTTGCCGAGGAAATTCGCAACCTTATCCTAGAGGCAGTCGAGTTAGAGAAGGCGTACAACACCGACATGCTACCTCGCGGTATCTTGGGTTTGAATGCTGAGTATGTCAACCAGTATGTCATGTATATGACTGACCGTCGTTTGGAGGAGCTAGGGTTTGAGCCAGAATACCGTGTCAGCAATCCGGCCAAATGGATGGCTGCTGCCAACGATACATTAGAGCTCGTCAACTTCTTTGAGAGCACCAATACTAGTTATGAAGTAAATACAACACAGTAGGATGGTCGATATGACAACACGTGCACACACGATTCTTGACACAGTACCAATTGGCGCGCTAGCCACCGTGAACCGCGACCGGACACCTCTGGTGACGCCACTACATTTCGCTCGTTGTGGAGAATACATTATATGGATTTCTGATCGAGAATCGCGTCATTCTCACAACGTTTTTCGGACTGGTCGGGCAGAATTTGTCGTCTGGGATGAGCAGAAAAATGCTGTTTTTATAACAACAAATGTTCAAGAGGTGACAGACGATGATGAAGCCACAACATGCATGAAAGCCTACCAGGCTAAGCTCGGTCAATTTCGCCCAGTTTGCCAGACGCCACAGTTGTATAAGGCACCGATTGGCCAGTATGATGAAAATGCCACAACAAATAATTGGCTGCATTACACCACCGCAAATATCGCGACCACGCAACAATAATGAACTACCATAAAAAAGGAGAATGCAATGAACGCACACAATATCATTACCGACGACATGACACTCGAAGAAAAACTTAGCGCCATTGATGCGGCGATGGCAGCAGCTCAACAGCAGGCTGACACGCAAGCAGCTCAAGACGGCACGGTCACTGCGCCGCTCGACCCAGCGAGCTTAACGATTTGTGATGGTTGTGAGTAATGCATCTTGGTGCCGTACGTAGTCGCGTCTGACACAGAGGAGGCTCCGTTTAGGAGTCTTTTTCTTGGAGGGCAGTTTGAAGAAATAATGATAAGAAGAGGAGCATGAAGTGTATGCAGACGAAGTATATTTTTGTGACTGGCGGTGTGCTGTCTGGTGTTGGTAAAGGAATTACGGCGGCGAGTATCGGGGCGGTGCTGCAGGCAAAAGGCGTGACGGTTTCGGTACAAAAATGTGACCCGTATCTTAATGTTGATGCTGGTCTACTGAACCCAAAAGAACACGGCGAATGTTTTGTGACGAAAGACGGTGCCGAGACTGATTTAGACCTTGGACATTACGAGCGTTTTCTTGATATCGAGCTTACTCAAAAAAACGCCACCTTGGCGGGTCGCTTACTCCGCGACCTTATCCAGGATGAGCGAGCTGGTAAGTTCGGTGGCCAGACCGTGCAGCTAGTTCCTCATTTGACGCAGGCGATTCGGCGGTCGATTCATGCGGCGGCTGAGGGTGATGTCCATATTGTCGAAATTGGCGGTACAGTTGGCGATTATGAAGGGTTGGCGTTTGTCGAGGCGATCCGAGAATTTTCGTTGGAAGTAGGGCGCGATAATTGCTTGTTCGTTCATGTGGTGTATGTGCCATTTTTGCAGACAAGCCACGAATACAAAACGAAGCCGGCGCAGAACGCACTGGCTGATTTGCGTGGCTTTGGTATCATGCCGGATGTGGTGGCGGTTCGGACAGAAGGGCAGGAAACACCACCTCGCAGTGTTGGCCAAAAGATTGCCACTTCTTCAGGTATCCGGCCAGAAGGCATTGTGATGATGCCGAATGTTTCTAGTGTCTATGAAGTGCCGCTGACGGTAGCGCGTGACCTTGGCGAAATACTCGCTCGATTTACTGGGTCGACGGTCGCACCAGATTTATCTCGCTGGCAAAAACTCGCACATAGAGACACCGCACCCTTTTCGCGTCAGCTGACGATTGGTTTGATTGCCAAGTATGTTGATAATTCTGACACATATTTATCAATCACCGAGGCACTGAAGGCGGCTGCGTGGGCCGAGGAGTGTCGAGTTGCTATCCGGTGGCTCGCGGCCGAATCGCTGACAAGCGCTGACCTGCAGCAACTTGATGGTGTGGTCGTCCCCGGTGGTTTTGGTGAACGTGGGGTGGAAGGAAAGATCATGGCGGCCGACTACTGCCTCCGCCACAATCTGCCGTATTTGGGTATTTGCTTGGGGCTGCAAGTTGCGGTGATTGCGGCAGCTCGCCGTGGGGGTATGCCGCAGGCGGGGAGCCAAGAGTTTGGCGCAGCGCCGGATCAGCAAGTAGTCTACCTTATGCCGGGCCAAGAAGGTCAGCAGTCGACTGGTGGTACTATGCGCCTTGGCAACTACCCAGCTGTACTACAAAATAGTTCACTTGTCAAAAGCATATACGGTTTGACCGAAGTTATTGAGAGGCATAGACACCGCTACGAAGTGAATCAATCTTTTGTTCAGACGATACAGCGGGGTGGCGTACGGGTGTCTGGTACTTCACCCGATGGGCAGCTGGTGGAGTTCGTGGAAGCGCCGGAATGTGACTTCTTTGTAGCGACTCAGGCGCACCCAGAGTTCCGCTCACGGCCATATCGGCCGCACCCGCTATTTACCGGCCTATTACGGACATGCTTGACAAAATAAATATTTTGTGCTAGATTTAAAACCACACCTAATACCACACAAAAATTATTTTCAATAAAAGGATTTTATCAAATGGACACCACACCACACACTGAATCGACTACTACTATTCATGATGATGCGACAGCCCTCGAATATGTGCTGCATCATGTTAAGGGAGCAAGCCCGAGCTCGGTGACACCACTGCAGCTGGATGAGCTGACAGAAGAGCAGTAGTTTCTCTGGTATACTGGGGGCATGGAACAGAAAATCGCTGCTATTATTGCAAAAAAATATAACCACTCGGTGGCTGTCCAGCTGACGCGACCGGACCCAAAATTTGGTGACTTTGCCACCAATGTAGCGCTGCAGCTCGCCAAGCCGCTTGGGCGTCAGCCGCGGCACATTGCCGAAGAAATTGCTCAGTCATTGGCTACTGAAGCTGATTTTTCTGAGGTCAGTGTCGCCGGGCCAGGGTTTATTAATCTGCGGCTGAGTGACCAGGCATTGCTGCGGCTGACGCAGCGCACGCCAACTACCCGGCGGGCTGGCCAGCAGGTCGTGATCGAGACTAATAACCCCAACCCATTCAAGGCGATGCACATCGGCCACGCCTTTAATGCAATCGTGGCTGATACAATAGCGAACTTATTGGCGACTGATGGTGCAGTCGTGCATAGGGTGAGTTATCACGGTGATGTCGGTGCGCACGTGGGGAAGAGCATGTGGGCGATTTTGCGCTATCTTGATGGTGACGCGACGAAGCTTGATGATATCCCGGTGGCCGAGCGCAACACGTTCATGAGCAAAATGTATGCCGCAGGCGCCAAAGCCTACCAAGAGGATGAGGCGGCCAAGGCAGCAATTACCGCACTGGCGGCTCAGTCGTTTACCCAAGACGACCCGTTGTTTCGGCGGGTGTACGAGGAGTGTCGGCGCTGGAGCTTTGCGGAAATTGATGCGACGATGCAGCGGATCGGTAATGTACCGATCGAGCGGCGTTACCTCGAAAGCCAGGCTGATGCTGAGGGTGTGCCAATCGTCAAGGCTCATGTTCCTGAGGTATTTACCGAGAGCGACGGAGCGCTGCTGTTTCCGGGGAGCCGGTACGGCAGCTTTGATAATGTGTTTGTGACCTCGCGCGGGCAGGGGCTGTATGGCGCACGCGATCTAGGGTTAATGGTGCTGAAAAATAATGATTTTCATGCTGAAAAAAGCTACATCGTCACTGCTGAAGAGCAGAAAGACTACTTCAAAGGTATTATCAAAGCGGCTGAGCTATGCTTGCCGGAGCTGACTGGTGTGACGGTCAATATTTCGACTGGTACAGTCAAGCTATCGACGGGCAAAATGAGCTCACGAACCGGCGAGGTAGTGACAATCGACTGGCTGTTTGATGAATTTAGCCGCGCTATCACGGCGCGTGGTGGCCAGGCAACACCGGCGATAGTGGCCGGTGCACTACGCTATCAGTTCTTGAAGGTGAAGATTGGTAGCGACGTCATATTTGATATAAACGAAGCAGTGAGCCTGACTGGCAATACTGGCTGCTATCTGCAGTATGCGCACGCTCGGGCTCGCCGAATTATTGAGAAATCATCACAAGAGAGTGGGCCGCTCAGCCAAATTCTGCCAGAGGATCGACCGCTTATCAGTAAACTTGGCGAATATCATGAGGCGGTAGACGCCGCAACCCAGACGGGGGAGCCGCATCATATTTGTCATTATCTGTTTGAGTTGGCACAAGTCTTTAATCGCTACTATGAGTCGAACCAGGTGATCGGGAGTGACCATGAGGCGCACCGAGTGGCAGTGGTGGCGAGCTACGCAGATATCCTGAAAGCTGGGCTGACTATTTTGGGTATCACTGCGCCACATAGTTTGTAGGGCCTTAAGGCAGGTATGTTTGAAGGACTTGCAAAATATGGTATAATCCGGTCGTAAAGTTTAAATAAAGGAGTTATCATGGCGACAAGAACAGCAGCCAAGACGGCCAAAAAGCCAGCAACCAAGAAACCGGCCGCCAAAAAGTCAGCAACTACTAAAGCAGCAGCGACCAAGAAGTCAGTCGCCAAAAAAGTCGAAAAGAAAGCTGTCAAAGAGATTGTCAAAGACAGTCACATGGGCGGTTTTGTCAATTTTATTCGTGAGCAAGGTGTTGTCGGCCTGGCTGTCGGTTTGGCGATCGGTACCGCTGCCGGCGATACAGTCAAAAAATTAGTCACTGCGTTTATTGATCCATTAGTGCAGCTGCTGGTTGGTTCGCAGCAGGGGCTACAGTCAGCGTCGTTTACTGTCAATGTGGCGGATCGGCATGGTGAGTTTTTGTATGGTGCCTTTATTAGCTCGCTCATCACCCTGCTTGCGACTGCCTTTGTCATTTATCTGATTGTCCATTTGGCAAAGCTTGATAAGCTCGATAAGAAAAAGGACTAGTCGTTTTCGGTACGCTAATGGAAAACCCCTCATGCGTGAGGGGTTTTTGACGCGCTGAGAGGCCAGGGGTCAGCGATCAGCGGATGATAGTGCCTACTGCTTCACCACGGGCGGCTCGGCTGATGTTGCCGTCCTTGAGCAGGGCGCAGACGATGATGGCGATTTGTTGCTCGGAGGCGAGGCCAAGCGCTGCTTTATCCATCACTTTAATATCCGGTCGTGCGACCGACTCATCGTGAGTCAATTGGTCTAGTTTGATGGCGTCAGGGTAGCGCGCTGGGTCACGATTGTATACACCATCGACCTTGGTTGCTTTGATGACGACGTCGCAGTCAAGCTCAAGTGCCAAATTGACAGCCGCTGTATCGGTGGTCAGAAAGGGCCGGCCGGTCCCACCAGCCACGATAACCACACGGCCTTTGCCGAGGTGGCTCATCGCCCGCCGGTGGGTGAACTGGTCGATCACTTGGTCGGCCTTGACGTTACTGAGTGCTCGCGTCGCTACACCACTGGCGTTAAATACATCCGCCAGGGTCAGTGCATTCATCATAGTTGCTAGCATACCGACATAGTCGCCGGTGATTCGCTGAATTTTGTCGTCAGCTAGCTGGGCGCCGCGGGCATAATTACCGCCACCAACCATGATGACAACTTGTGAACCGGACTCGACGACACGCTGCACCTGCTGGGCGATCCAGGTCGCGCGTGTGGTATCGAAACCGCTTGTATGCTCTCCCTGGAGCTGCTCACCAGAGAGTTTGAGTAGAATACGTGTATACATGTCCTTAGTGTAGCAAACCTGACGGATAGGCGGTAGGTGGTAGAATACGTAAGAATATGGTAGAATCGCTCAAACTATAGACCAGTACGATGAAGACCAGGCATGACGTCTTAGCGGTAACCTTGGCCTCAAAGCGTTACGGTTGATGGCTGAGTTTGAAGATGCAGGAGCGCCAACCGCCCTCCGCAGTGTGCGGCTGCCCAGTGGCCTATATGGTGAGGTGGGTTATGAGTATTTCGTGCAGACGCTTAATCTTGATAAAGCACTTCAATCGGGGTATAGCGTGGCGACGCGCTATCTCGAAAATCTTCGTCAGCACACTATGTTGCCAAATGGCTACGCCCACTATACAGATCCAGCTGAGCTTTTTCTGCAGCTGCTAGAGGAGACTGACTTTGACCCATCAGAAGACGCACTACAGACGATCGCTGACCAAGAGTCTACGGCCGAAACGTAGTATACTAGACGTATGAAGCAGCGTTTTACACCGAAGAAGATTCTCTGGGTTGATTTGGAGATGACAGGTCTGGACCCAGTGCAGGATCAGATAGTGGAGGTGGCAGCTATTGTGACTGATTGGGACTTTCGCGAGATTGCTACCTACCAAGGGATTATCCGGCATGAGCCAGCTCGCTTAGCGCAGCTACTGGACCGCAACCAGGCTTTCTGGCGGCAACATCCGGCAGCTCGGCAGGGTTTGGAGGCTCAGAACGAGCAGGGGTTGCCACTGGCGACGATTGAGCAGCAGCTATTGGCGTTTTGCGATGAGTATTGTGCTGTTGAGCCACGCATCTTGCTGGCTGGGAATTCGATCCACCAAGACCGTCGGTTTATTGACCAGTGGTGGAAATTGTTGTCAAAAAGACTACATTATCGGATGTTAGATGTCAGTGCCTGGAAAGTAGTGTTTGAGAGCAAATACCGCTCCCTATATGCCAAGCCAGAAGATCACCGTGCGCTAGAGGATATTCGAGGCAGTATTCAGGAGTTGCAATACTATTTGAAGAGGGTAAAGGTATGACACATACGCAACTAGAAGAGTTTTTGCTGAGTCTACCCGGGGCCTGGCTTGATTATCCATTTGGCGAAGGGGTCGCAGTATACAAAGTTGGCCACAAAGATAGCGGCCAGGCAGAGAAAATGTTTGCCTTGATTAGAGAAGGGTCAGCACCGCTTCGGGTCAGCCTGAAGTGTGATCCGCTGCTGGCGGAAACTCTGCGCCAAAAATACGAGACGGTCCTACCTGGCTACCACTTAAACAAAAAGCATTGGAATACTATCATTTGCTCTGGCCAGTTGAGTGACCAGCAAATTTATGACCTGGCGCGCCACGGCTATCAGTTAGTGACAAATTGACATCATCAGCCCCAGTATTGCGTACGGTATTATGATGTTTCGGTGATTGCAGTAAACTGCCTGCGGACGTTTGCCAGGTCACTGATAGTTTTTTTCAGGAATTGGCTTGTGCCGCCTGTGGCCGATTTTTGGAGGCGCTCTAGCTGAAAGATGGTGTCGGCTAGCTCGGTACTGATGGTATAGGCATAGGTGCGGTCGAGGTCGGCATTGAGGTAGGCATTATCAAATTTTTGCTGTAGCTTATCGGGTGAGTCCAGTGTTTTGATCTGCTTTTCTTCCTTTTTTAGGTCGATGTGGTGAGCGCTCGCCAAAGTGTTTTTGCTGTTGTTGGCGGTCGTCAAGACAGCAATCAGCGAGCTATTCGCCTCTTGCAGCCGCGTCGATTTGAGCTTTGAGCGATAGGTCTCAGAAACGGTTTGGAGTTTCTGGAGGCGAGCGATCATCGTTCTGGGCGATGGGCCACGCGACTGCTGGGCCATAGAAAAAATAAAGATGAGGCTTAGTATGCCGATCGTGCCAAAGATCGCCAAGATGATTTTGGTCTTCCTGTCGAAGCCAGGCCGTGGCGGTGGCGCAGCGATTTGATTCAGATAATCGATGCCTACAGGCTGATCGGGTGGCTGATTGTACGAGTACATATTTCTATTTAAGCATAATCGCCAACAGAGGTAAAGCATGTGGGGGATGATATAATAGAAACTATGCAAGACGCAAAGGAGTTGGTGCGCGAGCGCCTGGCGATCGAAGAGGTGATCGGCGAGTATGTCCAGCTGCAGCGGGCAGGCCGCAACTTAAAAGGTCTTAGTCCGTTTACCGATGAGCGAACACCGAGCTTTATGGTGAGTCCAGATAAGCAAATTTGGCACGATTTCTCGTCTGGCAAGGGTGGTGATGTATTTAGTTTTGTGATGTTGGTTGAGGGGCTTGATTTTCGCGAGGCTCTGGAGCGGCTTGCTCGCAAAGCTGGGGTTGACCTGGCAATGTTTTCACGTGGCAATGGTCAGATAGCCAAACGGCGGGAGCGGGCGCGTCAGGCACTCAATTTGGCGACCCGGTTTTATCAGCAGATGCTCGTCAAAACACCGGCTGCGCTCGCTTATGTCAGCCAGCGGCGGCACCTACACCGGCAGGTGGTCGAGGATTTTCGAATTGGCTATGCGCCAGATAGTGGGCAGGTGTTGGTCGATGCGCTGCAGGCACGTGGATTTTCGCGGCGGGAGCTGCACGATGCTGGGCTGATAAATCGTTTTGGTGGTGATTTGTTTCGGGGGCGGATGATGGTGCTGCTGAGCGATCCGACTGGCCAGCCAGTTGGATTCACTGGTCGAATCGTCGCTGATGATCCAAAAGCCCCCAAGTATCTCAATACGCCACAGACAGTCTTGTTTGATAAATCACGCCATATTTTTGGCTTACACCAGGCACGTGAGGCAATTCGCCAGGCGAATGAGGTGGTGATCGTCGAGGGAAATCTTGATGTTGTCAGTAGTCATCAGGCGGGGGTGACGCAGGTGGTCGCCACGGCCGGTACGGCGATGACCATACAGCACCTCAAAACGCTTAGCCGACTGACGGAGCGAGTTAAGCTGGCATTTGATGCCGACAAAGCTGGCATCGCCGCCACCGAGCGGGCGATCAGCTTGGCGCAAACGGTTGGTGTAGAGCTCGATGTGGTGACCCTACCGGATGGCACTAAAGACCCAGATGAGCTGATCCAGCGGGATGATGCATTGTGGCGCCAAGCAGTGCAGCAGGCTCGACCGGCGGTCGAATGGGTGATCGATCAGTATAATCGGCGCTATGATCTCCAAACAGCTGAGGGTCGCCGGCATTTTTCGACTGCTGCCTTGGCGGTAATTGGCCATCTACGCGATCCGGTCGAGCAAGAGTATTATATGGCGCAGCTCTCGCAGCAGACAGGTGCCAGTATGGCGGCGCTGCAGGCAAAGCTGGCAGGTGCACCAGTGCAGCCGGTAGCCCAGAAGCAACCCAAGGTCGCCAAGAGCAAACCGGTGCCGCCCAGCGATGATACAGAAGATGCGCTACTGGGCGTGGCAGTCAGCCAACCAGCCCTGCGGCGGTGGCTGGTGGCGCTTGCTCCTGAGATGATGCAAACTGAGCAGGCACAAGAACTGTTGTCTATACTACAACAAGATACACAATTTGACCCCGACCATTTACCGGCACGTTTGCAAAAATATGAGCAGTATGTAAAAATAGTACAGTTGAAATATGATAATCGGTATAGCTATTGGGAGCCAGCTAGTCTGGAGCGCGAAATGGGCCGATTAGTCAAGAAACTGATCACAAAACATCGAGACGCACAAAAACAACATCTTGTGCAGCAACTGCGTGACGCTGAGGCGATGCATGATGAGTCGCGAGCTGACGCACTCCGACAACAACTAAATGTGTTAATAAAGGAGCATATATGAGTGAAGACACCCACGCAACCCCGCCAGTGACGAACGATGATTTTATCGAACCAGACCTTAGTGCGGTTGATGATGACGAGGAAGTTGAAGATCTTGAGGCGCTGAATACTGGCCAATATCTTGATGATATTTCTGATGATTCAGTCCGCTTGTACCTGCGTGAAATTGGAAAGATTCCGCTACTCAGTGCCGAGGAAGAGATGGAGCTGGCTCGTCGGATCATCGATGGCGACAAAAAGGCCAAAGACAAAATGGCTGAGGCCAACATGCGCTTAGTGGTGTCGATTGCCAAGCGCTATAGTGGCCGGGGGCTTGATTTTCTTGATTTGATCCAAGAGGGCAACACGGGCCTGCTGCGGGCGGTCGAGAAGTTTGACCCCGATAAGGGCTTTAAGTTTAGCACCTATGCGACCTGGTGGATTCGGCAGGCAATTACTCGGGCAATCGCCGATCAGGCCCGGACGATCCGTATTCCGGTCCACATGGTAGAGACGATCAACAAGCTGCTGCGTACCCAGCGGCGGATGACTCAAGAGCTAAATCGTGAGCCGACTATCGATGAGCTAGCCAAAGAGTTAGAGATGGAGCCAGAGAAGATCGAGTATGTGATGAAGATCAAGCAGGATATTTCGAGCCTTGATGCCGGTGTGGGGCGCGACGGCGACGAGGAAGATTCTGTTCTCGGTGACTTTATCGAAGACGAAGACACCGTCTCGCCAGAGGAGTCGGCGACAAATCAACTTTTGAAAGAGCAGGTTGCCTCGGTATTGGCGAGCTTGAGTGACCGTGAGCAGAAGATTGTCCGGATGCGATTTGGGCTCGACAACGGCAAAAGCCACACACTAGAAGAAGTGGGGCAGGAGTTTGCGGTGACACGTGAGCGAATTCGGCAAATCGAAGCGAAAGCGCTGGCAAAACTGCGCAAGCACAAAGATGCTCGCAAGCTCTACGAGTACCTTAGTTAAGCGAGAGGTGGTGATTGATGGTATCAAGCTGGCGGTAGAGTGCCTCTCGCGGGCCATCGTTATGGACAAAATAGTCAGCGATGGCGATCGGGCCACCTTTTTCGAGATTTTCGATTTCTGACCAGTCGCGTTGGTCGACTTCGTGTGGTTGCATCGGTCGCTCTGGGCGGGCGGCCATTCGCTGATAGCGAGTATGTTTTGGGGTGACGATAGCGATGACTGTCAGTTGGCCGGGGAATTCGTGTTTGAGGATTTTGTACTCACTCCAGGTGTATAGGCCATCTAGGACAATAGTTTTTTGGCCGGCGTTGATCAGGTTGTGTAGCTCGCCCACCACTCGTTTGACCACAAAATCCTTGCCCTCACGCGCTCTGATATCTTCGCGGAATTGCTGCTGGTTATCCCACGTCGGTGCAATACCGGCTTCTTTCATAGCTCCGTAGATGATGCCACCAAAATAGATCTTGGGGATACCTCGCTGGGTATAGTAGGCCACAGCCGAACTTTTGCCGCTGCCAGCCAGGCCGACTAAGGCAATAATTTTTATCGATGAATGTGTCATATCAGTAGTATAGCAAACCTGATATACTAGGGGTATGAAACGGCTGGCGGTGATCGATGGCAAAAGTGTGTTTTATCGGGGCTATTATGCCATGCCGGGCCTGAGCACTGCCGACGGCACACCGACCGGTGGAGTGTATGGCTTTGCGAGCCTCGCGCTTGAGTTGATCAAAAAACTAGAGCCTGACTATGTGGCAGTCGCCTGGGATAAGCAAGGAACGAACATTCGCCGGCGCCGCCAGCTATATCCAGAATATAAGGCGGGCCGCACGCGACCACCAGAGGATTTTTTTGCTCAGATACCACTGCTTTATCAGCTACTAGAGGCGTTTGGTTGGCCGCTATATGAATTGGATGATTATGAGGCTGATGACATTTTGGGGGCATTTGCTCGCCAAGCAGAAGTGCGCGGTATCGAGACTTGCGTATTGACGTCTGACTTGGATGCCTTGCAGTTGATATCGCCGCTGACGAAAGTCTATGCTATGAAAAACGGCCTCCGCAATATAGAAGAATTCACTGCCGCCTATTTTGAGCAAAAATACGGCATCCGGACTGATCAATTTTTGGACTTCAAGGCACTCAAGGGTGATAGCAGCGATAACCTCCCTGGTGTGCCGGGTGTCGGCGAAAAAACCGCCATCAAGCTACTACAACAGTATGGCACGCTCGACAGAGTGTATCAGCATATTGATGAGCAGAAGGGTGCCCTGCGGCAAAAGTTGAGGGAGGGTAAGCGGCTGGCTTATTTGACTAAGCAGGTCGCTGCATTATGGACGGATGCACCACTACAGCTAGATTGGCAGGCGGCTGATATTCGGCACTGTCAGTATGAGCAGGTGAGGGAGCTGCTTCGACGATTTGAGTTCCACTCACTTGAGCGGCGCCTGCCGGCACCGATGCAAGCCGAGCAGGTATCGGCACCGCCACAAGACGATGAGCCCTTGCCGACTCTTCAGCCGCTGCCGGCGTTGCCACTTTTTGAGGCTGAGACGTATGTCTACATCGATACAGTTGAGCCGGATATAGTCTATTTATTGTCCGGCCAGCAAGCCTATCGAGCAGCCTTGGCTGATACAACCAGCTCGCTATGGCGATTGCTTGGCCAAGGTACGGTGATTGCCCACGATGTGAAAAAGCTCTACCATGCGCTGGATAGAATTGGTGTTCAGGTGCAGTTTGCGGCGGTCTGGGATGTTGGCCAGGCGGCCTTTTTGCTGAGTCCGTTGCGGCGTGATCGCAGCCTGGCTGGTCTCGATGAGAGCCGTCTCTCAGACGACACGGCACCAGCTCGTCAGCTACTACGACTACGAACAATACACCAGGAACAACAGCGGCAGATGCAGGCACATCCGAAGCTCGATGACGTTGCACAGCGGTTTGATTTTCCGGTGATTTGGCCGTTGTTTTGTATGGAGCAGCGGGGTATCAGGCTCGATGAATCAGTGCTCAAGCAGATTGATCAAGAACTGACGCAACAGCTCTCACAGATTGAACAAGAAATGTATACAATAGTTGGCCGCCAATTCAACCCGGGCAGCCCAGCCCAGCTATCAGATATCCTGTTTGGCCAGCTCGGGCTTCCGACTGCTGGTATCAAAAAAGGCAAAACCGGCTACTCGACCGGCCAAAAAGAGCTTGATAAACTGCGGGCTCACCACCCGATTATTGGCTTGATCGAACGGTACCGAGAAATTGCCAAACTCCTCAACACGTATGTCGAGACGCTACCCAAACTAGCTGACCAGCAGAGTCGTCTTCATACGACGTTTCGTCAAGATGTCACCAGCACTGGCCGCTTATCGAGCGCCAACCCAAACTTGCAGAATATCCCGGTGCGAACCGAGCTCGGCCGCCGGATTCGGCAGGCATTTGTACCGTCGCCGGGTCGTTTGTTTGTCAGCGCCGACTATTCGCAGTTTGAGCTGCGGCTGGCGGCAGCACTGGCTGGTGACTACGCGTTGATCGATGATTTTAATCGCGATGTCGATATTCATACCAAAACGGCGGCAGAGGTGTATGGCATTCCTATGGCGCAGGTGACTACCCAGCAGCGACGTGCCGCCAAAGTGATCAACTTTGGTGTACTCTATGGTATGAGCCCCCACGGGCTGGCTACTGCCACCGGGATGAGTGTAGCAGAGGCAACTCACTTTATTGACCACTACTTTGCGATGCGTCGCCCGATTCGCCGCTATTTGGATACAATCTTGGCTCAGGCCAAACAGCAGGGCTATGTCGAAACCTATTTTGGTCGCCGCCGCCCCACGCCAGATGTTCGGTCGAGTAACTACATGGTTCGCAGTGCGGCCGAGCGAGCAGCAATGAATATGCCCATTCAAGGGACCGAAGCTGACTTGATGAAATTAGCAATGATCCGGCTCGAGCAGGCACTGGCCGGCCGAGGAGAGCAGGTGCTGCAAATTCATGATTCGATTTTGGTTGAGTGTCCGGCTGACCAAGCTCAGACAGTAGGTGATATCCTGCGTCTTGAAATGGAACAAATTTGCCCGGCGCTACCGATCCGCCTGAAAGTTGATGTCACCACCGGCGCTCATTGGGGCGAAGTGTGAGCGATATTCGGGCTATCCTGTTTGACTACTTTGGCGTCTTGGCGAATCGCTATGGCCAATTGGATCACACACTCATCCAATTCATCCGTGCCCATTTGGCTAATCGGTTTACATTAGCGGTGTTGTCAAACACCAATGCCGGCACTGCGCGCGAGATGTGCGGCAGCGATGCTGGTTTGTTTCATGCGGTGATGTTGTCTGGCCAGCTTGGTGTCGCCAAGCCCGACGAGCGGGCTTTTCGGCTGGCAGCAGCGAGGCTGAGTGAATTCCCCGAAAGCTGTTTACTGATCGATGATAGTGCGCGCAATTGTGCTGGTGCCCAAAATGTCGGCATGCAGGCGATCCTTTATACAAATGCCGACGAATTGGCGCAAAAGCTAGCGGATTATGCTATAATCACCCCATGAAATATTCTCATGCTCCCCGAAATTCGGTTTCGCGTTTTGTCCCGATTGTATTAGTGATCATCATTACGATTGTTGCGGTGGCAGCGGTCATTACGATTGGTCGGGCACTGATGGGTGGCGGCAACGAGAGTAATAATCGCAAACAAACCACCAGCGAGACAGAGTCTGATCTTTTGTCGACGAGTCTTGGTCGCGGTGTACGGCTGACGGTGCGTGGGCCGATCGTTGCGAACGAGAAATTCCGCACATACCAGGTGACTGTCAAGCCAGATTCACGCAGCTTGATCACGTATGAGGGGTATTTAGAGAAGCAACTCGGGGCCAAAAATCTCGACAATAATGTCAAGGCTTATGAAGAGTTTGTTTATGCACTGGATAAGCGAAAGATGATGGACAGCCGAAAGCTGAAGGATGAGCAGAATGACCTACGCGGTATTTGCGCAAAGGGTAAGGTGTATGTATTTGAAACGCTCAAAAATGGCCAGACAGTCAGTTCTGTGTGGACGTCTGACTGTGGTGGCTCCAAGGGCTCTGCGGTAGCAAATGTCAATGAAGTGACCGATCTGTTCCTCAAGCAGATCCCCGGTGGGCGCAAAACCGTCGGCGAAATTGGTCTGGTCCAGCAAGAAAATCTATTTAAGCTGTAGGGAGGGGTAATGCCTGAGTTGCCTGAGGTAGAGACGGTTCGGCGCGGCCTGCAGGAATTACTGCCCGGCCGAGAGGTGAGGGAAGTGCGAGTGTATGATTCGCCCAAAAGCTTCCCAAATGATCCTGTCCAAGTACGTCAGTTTCTTTATGGTGCCCGAATTCAGGCGGTGCGCCGTCGGGCGAAAGTCTTGATGATTGACCTTGAGAATAACTATTCGTTGGTGATCCACCTCAAGATGACTGGGCAGTTGATTTTTCGTGCACAGTCGGCACAGTTTGGCGGTGGCCACCCGAATGATTCACTGATCGGTCAATTACCGGATCGCTCGACCCGGGTCGAGATAGCGTTCCAAGACGGCTCGCGGCTGTTTTTTAATGACCAGCGAAAGTTTGGTTGGGTGAAACTACTGCCTACGCCAGAGATCGCTCACTTGTCCTTTATGCGGCGAGTTGGCCCAGAGCCGCTTGATTCACAGACGACTGCTGACCAATTTATTGCTCGGGCCCGCCACCACCAAAAGGCAATGATCAAGCCAACCTTACTTGACCAGTCGGTGCTTGCCGGTGTGGGTAATATCTATGCCGACGAGGCGCTATGGGCAGCAAAAATCCACCCACAAACCAGAGTGCAGGCATTGACCGACCAGCAGCTTGCCGAATTATTGAGAGAGGTCTGCCGCGTACTACAGCTGAGTCTGCGGCATGGCGGCTCGACTGACAAAAATTATGTTGATGCCGAGGGGCGAAAGGGTAATTATCTCGCCTTTGCCCAGGTGTTCCGTCGGCAAGATCAGCCGTGCTATCGCCACCCCGACCAGCTGATTATCAAACAAAAAATTGCGGGGCGGGGAACTCATATTTGCCCGGTCTGCCAGGTGGTACGCGATCGATGATCTATCTTTTGTATGGCGATAATGATTTTGCTCGTCGCCAGCGGCGTGCTGCATTGATAGACCAGCGGCCCGTCAGCTATTATGATGCCGATACAGTGACACCTCAAACTCTGCGAGAAGTAGTGACTGGCCAACCATTATTTGGGGGCGATCGGGTCCTTGTGTTGACTGATATGAGTAGTCAACCAGCTATTTGGCAGCAGCTGCCGACGCTACTGGCAGCAGCCACCAGCCCGATTATTCTGCAAGAGACCAAGCTTGATAAGCGGACCAAGACGTACAAGTGGCTTGTTGGCCACGCTACGGTCTACTCGCTCGATTCATATGGCCCACGCCAGCGGTCGCAGCTGGTGGCCTGGTGCCAGAGCCAGGCTACTCAGTATGGGTATCAGCTACAGCCAAGCCAGGCGGGGTGGTTGATCGATCGGCTCGGTTACGACCAGTCTCGTCTTGATATGATTATCGGGCAGCTTGCCCTCACCGATGAAGTAGCTGATCAGCGAGCTGACGTAGCGGTGGTAGTGAGTGATGAGCTGATTCACACGATGGTACCGCTCCCAAAAACTGAGAGTGCCTTTGTTTTGTGCGAGGCACTCCTCGATGGGCGTCTCGCCGACATCCACCAGACGATTCGCTATCTAGAGCAGGAGCAGAGTCGCGATGGTGCGTACCAAACTATGGGTTTATTGGCATCACAACTGGTGCAGTTGGTAGGTCTCGTCTTCTCGGGTGGCGACACTGCAGCTGTGGCAGCTGATCTGCAAACTCACACCTATGCACTGCGGCGGCTCGTACCGTTTGCTAAGCAGTTGTCTCCCGCCCAATTAGCGCCAGTCAGCCGCGCCTTTGCTGAGGCAGATTTACAGATGCGCACGATGTCTATGAACCCATGGCTGGCGCTCGAGGTAGCGCTGCAGACCGCTGCTACTGCGCTGCACCCCGTAGCTACCACACATTCAAAAACCCCCTCACACCGGTAGAGTCAATGATAAAACTGAGATGGTGCAGGGGGTTCTTCGATTGAATATGATGCAAGGTAGACTTAGGCAGCTGGTTGCTTGGCTGCCAGGCTGACACCAGCTTTTTTGGCGATACTGCTCAGAGCGCTCTTGCGGCGAGCGGCGGTGTTCTTCTTGATCAAGCCTTTCTTGACTGCAGTGTCAAGCTCGCTATATGCGGCGGATAATGTCGATGCGCTTGGCTGCGTAGTGAATGCTTTGACTGCGGTCTTGATATCTTTTTTGATACCGATATTGCGCTGGCGGCGCTTGACGGTTTGCTTCGCTCGCTTGATAGCGGATTTGATGATTGGCATAGAGTTCCTTTACGTTTACTAAATTGTTTCGCTAATTCAAAGAAGCATTATACAGAAAAATAGGCAAAAAGTAAAGAAAACTCGCCCCCTTCTATTGACTTTTCGGAGATGCTTATGTATAATCTAGCTCAAGGCCAATCAAAATAAACAGGACACTACAATCAAAATGGCGAGCCAGGCACACAAACAACAAATCATCGAAAACATAAAAGAAGTCACCAATATTCTTGTGACAGTCAGCGCTGACCCCTCGGTCGACGAGCTGTCGGCAGCGCTTGGTTTGACGATCTTTCTCAATAACCTTGGTAAGCAAGCAACCGCTGTCTTTAGTGGCTCAGCGCCACCAGCCATTGGCTTTTTGGAGCCAGACAAAACGTTTGAAAACACCACAAACAGCCTGCGCGATTTCATCATTTCATTTAACAAAGAAAAAGCCCACCATCTCCGCTACAAGGTCATCGAAGATATGGTGAAAATCTTTGTCACGCCGTATCGGACTGCTATTTCAGAGGCTGATCTTGAATTTTCGCAGGGTGATTACAACGTTGAATTGGTGGTGGCCCTGAACGTGCAAAACAGTGATCAACTCGATACTGCTCTGGCAGCTCATGGCCAGATCTTACATGATGCCACTGTCGCCACGGTGACTGCGGGGTCGGTGACAAGTAGTCTTGGCAGTATTCGTTGGCATGACGATCAGGCCAGCAGTGTCAGCGAGATGATGACAGAGTTGATCAATGGCCTGAAAACTGCGCAGACGACCCTCAATGAACAAATTGCGACAGCACTGCTGACGGGTATTGTGGCGGCCACCGAGCGCTTTAGTAATGATTTGACATCGTCTCGAGCCATGACAACGGCCGCCGAACTGATGGCCGTAGGTGCGAATCAGCACCTGATCGCTACCAAGCTCAAAGAGGGTGAGCAGCTCGCTCTCGCTGCCCAAACGTCTGCTCATGATGCCGATACCCCAGAGGAAGAAGACACTGAGCCTACCTCTGGCAAAAAAGCCAAAAAGAAGCAGCCAAAAGACGGCGATGGGGCCCTGCTGATTGACCATGAAAGGCGAGGTGATGTTGACGAAGTTGCTCGCCAGATTCGAGCAGAAGCTCAAGAGGCTGCCGCCCAAACCGCTCACGAACAGCTTAATAAATTGAACCAGCCGGCAGCCGGCCCGAGCTTGCCGCCGCTTGACTCGCTGACACCACCTAAGAAGCCATCGATTGGCGGCACCTTGAACGCCACAGCCGAGCAAGCAGCTGAGGATAAAGAGCGTGAACTAGCCGGCCCACAGAATAAGACGATTCTTAACCATGGCACCTACATTGGCTCGTCGCAGCCATCTTTTGGTGACTCACCGCTGAATGCGGCGATGGGTGATTCAGATGAACCGCCACACGTTGACCCAATTGCCGACTTAGGAAACACCTCAACATCCATCCATGAACCCCAGACTGGATCTTCAGAACAGGCCCCTCAGGACGATTTAGAGCCGGCTGAGCGCCAGACATTGTCTGCTCTGGCTGAAGACACCGATGCGGCGTCTCATGAGCGTAAGGCGGCTTTAGAAGCGGTCGATGCTGCCTTGGCAACTGCGCCGCCTGCACCAGACCTTACCAAGGCACCGACGTTGGCAGATATTGAGTCTGAAATCAACGGTCGTGGCTTGCCGCCACTGCCAGATTTCGCCGATCTACCACCACTACCGCCACTGCCAATTGGTCCGGTCGATGATGAGCAGCCGGCGCCACCAACTGACAAACCACCAGAGCCACCAGCCGCTGCTTCGTTTAACCCATCGCAGTTTCATATTCCTGAGCAGAAATAGTCAAAAGCCATGCCTCCACTACACAATGACGGGATTATACTGATCAATAAACCAGCCGGCATGACGAGCTTTGGAGTGGTCGCGCGGCTGCGGCGGGTACTTAGCCAGGCTGCTGGCAAAAAGGTAAAGGTTGGCCATACCGGTACGCTTGACCCCTTTGCAACTGGTCTGATGATCATCGTGACAGGCTCGGCCTGCCGCCAGGCTATGCACTATACTGCGCACGACAAATGGTACGAGGCAGAATTAGTACTTGGCGATACTAGCACTACCGCCGACCCAGAAGGCGAGATTATCCACCAATCTGACAACCAACCGCAACGGGAGGATATTGCTCGCGTGCTGAAACAGTTTACTGGGCAGATATTGCAGCAGCCACCGGCATTTAGTGCGATCAAGGTCAATGGTAAACGGGCCTACCAGCTGGCTCGCCATGGTCAAGTGGTTGAGCTGCCGAAAAGGCCAGTCCACATCTACAGCCTCGAAATTATCAACTACACATACCCGTCTCTGACTATCCGTACTCATGTGTCGAGCGGGACGTATATTCGTAGCTTGGCTGTCGACATTGGTGCAGCCTTGGGTACCGGCGCGTATTGCCGGCGGCTGACACGCACCAAAATTGCCCAGTTTACCCTGGATGAAGCCCATAGCTTGGCTGATTTTGGGATTTTTTCTTAAGGTGGTATCATCAACCTATGAAGCATAAGGGATTCACACTGATTGAGTTAGTTATTACCGTCACTATCATCGCTATCCTGGCGACGATTTCGATTGTCTCTTATGTAAACATACGGGCTGACAGTATGGATACAAAGATCAAAACCGTTGTCAAAACAGCTGGCGATGCTGTCTCAATCTACCAATCAAAGACCGAAAAACTGCCAGCAGAGGGTATTTTTAATCGCCCTGGTGGCGTTGATTCGCTGGTGCCAGAATATTTGGGCAAGCAGTACCGCCAAGGCGTGACCAGCAAGAATGCTCCTCATGTCAACGAAATATTTCGGCTTTATCCATGCAAAAAGGAGCAGGGTAGTTTTGTTATCTATGCATCGCTCAATCATCCCAAGGATAGCGATATCACCCACTACAACACCGTGAAAGCCGAATGTGGCAACACAGCACAGCTGCCAACAGGTACAACGCTCTTCAATTATGCACAGATTTTTTAGGCCGAGCAGGCGATTCTTCCTTGATACCAAAGCAAGCCTCATAGGTTGAGCGGGACGCACGTACTGCCGTGAAGCGGTTGTTTCTCTGGGTGATATCTGTTATACTAGGCGGGCTATGATTAGCAAACAAAATAAGCAGAAAGCGATTGCTTTGACTCAGGTCAACAAAAACGATGTCGGCAGCCCACAGGCGCAGATATCGATTTTGACGGCTCGTATCAAAGAGGTCACGAAACACTTGAAGGTCAATAAACATGACTTCATGGCTCGCCGTGGCCTTATCCAGATGGTAGGGAAGCGTAAGCGTCTCCTCAAATACTTGGAGCGAACCGATTTTGATAGTTACAAGCAGGTCGTGGCCACTCTGGGGCTCCGTAAATAACGGTATCAGATTAGCAAAATAATCCGCATACATCTCTTGAGCTTCTTGAGACAATAAGGCGGATTATTTTAGTTGGAGAGAAGGGGCTAGCAATAAAGCGGACAAGCAAGCTAAATTTCAGATAGAGTCTACCAAAAATTCACGCAGAAGCTATACAGAAACAGCTAGGGAAAGATCAGGTTTTTTGGTCACTCTTCTGGCCATCCTTTTGGCCGTCAAGGGTAGCGACGATCACGTTGCGGCCATCGCTGCTGCCGCCGAGTGTACACGAGTAAAGCGTTAGTTGTGGCGTATCAGTTCGCCGTTCGATCTCAACTGCGTTTGGTTTAACGTCAAATATCTTTCTGATGATATAATTGTATCTTTTTCCATTATAATCTATGATAATTTTGTCTCCAACACGCAGTTTGTTTATGGTATAAAACGGAGATTTTCGCTGTGTCTGCTGTGGTGTTAGCCCCATAACAAACCGGTGGGCTGACAGTACGAAGTTGCCACCGTCTTGAGGGTTGCCATTACTTGGCTGGCGCCACCAGGCACCACGCTCCATCACGCTGGCACTGCCAGTGTCATACGGTAGGTTGATATCGAGAGTCGGAATATACAGACGGTTCTGGGTGATTTCGTTCTCGGTCTTGGTGATCAACTGAGTAGTCTTGTTGTGCGTTGGATTAGTGAAGTGCGATAGTAGCCACGGACTAAAGGCGGTGGAGAGAATGTACACTCCACCGCCTATCAGGGCTATTGCGATAACCGTCGTGAATCGATTGCTTTTTCGCCGAGGTAGCTTCACGACCGTTTCTTGATGATTAACCACACACCCAGTGATACAAGTGTCGTCCCTGCGGCGACTGCAAGCAAGGTGTTGTTACCGGTATCAGCCAGTTTTTCCTCTTCTGGAGCTTGCTTCTCTTCTTTTGGCTGCTCCTGAACTGGTGCTGGTTTTGTCTTATCCTCATTTTCTGGCTTGGTCGGTTGTGGCGTCACTGGAGCTGGCTTTGGCTCTACTGGCTTGGTTGGTTGCGGCGTCACTGGAGTCGGGTTAGCGGCATTGTCGTTAGTCAGGCGAATGTTCGTAGCAGTGATAGTGGCATCCTCTGTGTAGACACCAATCTTGCCGCTGGTGATCGGCCGCTCCTTGTCAGTGAAGGTGGCTAGGTGCTTGCCGTTGACGCTGACTGACATAGTGTTGTCGTTCTGTTTCACAACGAAGTTGTTGGCAGCTTTGATGTCAAACTTGGTGTCGCTACCGGTTGCCAGGAAGCGCTGGCCACCAGTATATGCGGGGTCTCGCTTACCGAGCTCCCAGCCGTTTTCCTTCGGTACGAGGTAGTAGAAGTGGTCATTATCTTTGTAGTTCCAGACAATCCAGGCGGTCTCCCAGGGGTTTGGTGCTGAGTTTTGGCGTAGCTGCTGGGCCGTCGACACAGTACCGCTGTAGGTGAATGATTTATTGGCATCTGGGCCGACAACCAACGATGCGGCGGTGTCACCGCTGTTGGTGACTGCTCGTGGTCGTAACTCGAGGGCGTTGTGTTGGCCGTGGTTCTTGACTCGGACACAGCCGTAGCCGGTGAAGATAACCTTCCACTGGCCGATACTACTCCCGTCTGTATGGTCTGAGCACCCCTGTGAAGTTGGATATTTGGTAAAGTTTTCTTCCATGACAGTCTGTGATGCGGCCGAACTGAGATGTGACAGAGCTAGCGCACCAACGACAGCCAAGACTGTTGCGTAAAGGGTTTTCTTCATAGGGTCTCCTCTATATTAAGAAATATTGATGGACAATATTATACCACAGTATTTTCATAACATAAATAAAGTTTGATAATTAGTGGATTGACATACGTGGTGTTTTTTGCGGATCTTAGCTATACTGAGGGGTGTTATATATGAATGCGGCAGTGATAGCGTTGAGGGCTTGTGCTAGCACAGACAGTAGGTAGTAAACGAGCGTTCACCCCTGTTACTTGCCGCAAAGAAAGGAGCTCATAACGTGAGTATTATAAACCCGAGTGGGAAAGAAATAGTTACGGTGACCACTGAGTGGTGTGGCCGATCATTGACACTAGAGGTGAACCGGGTCGGTTTTCGGACGACCGGTAGCGTGCTGGTGCGCTACGGCGATACTGTGGTGCTGGGTAGCGCCCAGGTGGGTAGTCGGCCGGTACAGTTGGATTATTTCCCGCTATCGATTGATTATGAAGAAAAGTTTTATGCGGCGGGTAAGATATCTGGCTCACGGTTTATCAAGCGCGAGGGTCGGCCGAGTGACGAGGCGGTGCTGATCGGTCGGCTAATCGACCGCCCGATTCGGCCACTGTTTCCAAAGGGCTACCGCCAAGAAGTACAGGTTGTGGCGACGGTGCTAAGTATGGATCCGGACTTCCGGCCAGATATGGTGGCGATGGTCGCGGCGTCGAGCGCCTTGATGTTGACGGGGACGCCGTTTGACGGGCCGGTGGCGGGCCTGCGGGTAGGCCGCGTGAATGGCGAGTTTAAGGCCTTTTTGACGCCGGAGGAGCGTGAGCAATCTGATTTGGACCTGGTGGTGGCGGGTATCGAGAGCGGTATCACCATGGTGGAAGCCGGCGCTAAGGAAGTATCAGAAGAGGTGATCGTCGATGCGATGGCGTGGGCGCACCAGATGATGCAGCCAGCGATTCAGCTGCAGCGCGAGCTAGCTGCCAAAGTAGCGCCAACCCCACAAGAATATGAATTGATCTTGCCAAATCCGGAGTTACAAGCTGAAGCGGCGGCGTGGGTTGATGGCAAACTGGGTGAGCAAATTCGCCGGCCGTACCCAGAGCGCAACGAGCTGATTCGCGATATTCGTGCTGAATTTCATGAAGCGATGGCTGAACAGTTGGGTCTTGGTACTGAGGAATATGATGAGGTGCGTGGCGACTACGATGAGGCGTTCACGCTGGCATTGCACAAAGATGTGCGCCGCGGTATCGTCGAGGAAGGGAAGCGCCCAGACGGCCGCGCCTTGACGGAAATCCGCCCGCTCAGCTCAGAGGTTGGTTTATTGCCGCGAGCGCACGGTTCGAGCTTGTTTACCCGCGGCGTGACGCAGGGTATGAATATTGTGACTTTAGCACCGCTGAGTTACGCCCAGCTGGTTGATACTATGGAGGTTAACGACGGCGAGCGGCGCTACATGCACCATTACAATGCGCCAGGTTATACGGTTGGCGAGGTTAAGCGGATGGGCAGTCCGGGCCGGCGCGAGATTGGCCACGGCTACTTGGCGGAACGGGCCTTGACGCCGGTGTTGCCGAGCGAAGAAGACTTCCCGTACGCTATTCGCAGCGTCACCGAAATTATGAGCCAAAACGGGTCAACATCGATGGCAGCGACCTGCTCGAGCTGCTTGGCGCTGATGGATGCTGGCGTGCCTCTCTCGGCACCGGTAAGCGGTATTGCCATGGGTCTGATGATGGACGGTGATACACCGTACGTACTAAGTGACATTGCCGATGCGGAAGACTTCGCTGGTGACATGGATTTCAAGGTGACTGGTACAGCCAAGGGCATCACGGCGCTGCAGATGGACATGAAGGTGCATGGCTTGCCAGTGGCGGTGCTGCGCCAAGCGATTGAGCAGAGCAAAGCTGGCCGGGCGCATATTTTGCAGCATATGCTGAGTGTACTAGCTGCGCCACGTGATCAGCTCAGCCCATATGCACCACGGATTGAGAAACTAAAGATTAATCCAGATAAAATCGGTGCCGTGATCGGCAAGGGTGGCGAGGTGATCAACAAGATTACTAGTGAGACCGGTGCTGAGGTTGACATCAAGGAAGACGGTCTCATCACCATTGCCAGCCCGAACGGTGAGTCGATCGAGAGGGCACTTACCTGGATCAAGAGCCTGGTCGAAGAGCCAGAAGTTGGTAAGGTCTATGAAGGTACGGTGGTGAGTATCAAAGATTTCGGAGCCTTCGTGAATATTCTACCGGGGATTGACGGGATGGTGCATATCTCGAAATTGGCCGAAGGGCGAGTCGCAAAAGTGACTGATGTCGTCCGTGAAGGGCAGCGGGTGCGTGTCAAGATCACCGGCATCGATGAGCGGGGCAAGATCAACTTGACAATGATCGGCATCTAAGTGCTACAATAAGCAGTATCTCTATAGCATAGTAAATGAAGGAGAACTATGGATAATAGTAAACACAAACAATCATCACCTCAGCCTCCACAGCCGCCAGCCGCCATCGATAAGGCGACACCGCGCCCGACACCTCTGGCTGATCAAATGCCTACGCCATTGGCGGCAGCTGATCCGGCAGTCACTGCTGGCTCAGCGCCGTCACCACAGCCGCTGCATGCGACACCGCAGACTCAATCTACCGAAGAAAAGGTAGCGCCACCAGCGAACCAATCATCATCACCCGGTACGCCGTATCGGGTGCCGCCGAAAAAGAAGTCACGGGCAATACTATGGGGTAGTATTGCAGCGATTTTGCTGCTGCTTATTATTGCCATCGCGGTAGTCGTGGTCATACTATTCAGTGGCCCGTCAAAAAAGGATTATGCCGAGATGCAACGGCAGACCGAGCAGGCAGTCTTTGCCTACCACAAAGTTAACTCCGCGGGCACAGAAGAAATTGAGCAACAAGTAAACGATTATAAGAGTAAAACATCAGTCCTCAAGGATGCAAAAGCCCTGAAGGATAAGGAGGTCAGAGAGGCCTATAAGGCATTTACCAAGCAAAATGACCCGTATACCAAAATAGTAACTGATCAGTTCGTCACCCATAGAGACGCCATACAAACCTTGAGATACAAGTGCCACCCCCGGGTGCCAACCTCAGAGAGTGGCATAGAGCGCTATCAATCAACTCTCAAGGCATGTCGTGAGGCGAATCAGACACTTGAGAAGGTGGATGGGGAGATCGGTGAAGCTGCCAAGAAGACAACCGAGCTGTACAAAAAACACAACGAAGCAGTCTCCGCTCTCCAAGAGGCATACAAGCAAAAAGATCAGGCTGCCGCTACTCAAGCGCAGCAGCAAGTACGCAGCACCGCCAGAGAGATGATGAAGCAGAAGAGTCCGATTCTGCTGATGAGAAGTTCGCTCGCCAAGCATGATCCGATCAAAAATCTGAATGCGCTTGGCCAGCTTTTGCAAGAAAAGCAGAAGAAAAAGTAGTCATGCGAGCCGATACTGCTCGTCAGCAGCTTGAGCAAATTGCGGCAGATATCCGACAGGCGGATGTCTGCCCAGATTTGGCCAAGACGGCGACCCAGTTAGTGCCGGGTGATGGCAACCCGCAGGCGGACATCGTCTTTATCGGTGAAGCACCGGGTAAACAGGAAGACCTCCAAGGCAAGCCCTTTGTTGGGGCGGCCGGCCGGTTTCTTGATGAAATGTTGCAGACGGCGGGGCTGCAGCGCCAGGATGTATTTATCACCAACATTGTCAAGTATCGGCCACCAGGAAACCGTGACCCGCTGCCAGAAGAGAAGCGTGCCTTCTGGCCGTATTTATTGCAGCAATTGACAGTGATCCAGCCCAAGGCTGTGCTGACACTTGGTCGACATAGTGGTGGCGCCTTTATCCCGGGGCTGAGAATCAGTCATGACCATGGTCATCCTCGGATGGTGCGACTACACGAGCGAGAATTTATGGTTATCCCGCTGTATCATCCAGCAGCTGCTCTCTATAATGGCAGCATGCGCCAGGTGTTGATCGACGACTTTATTCGAGCAGTCGCGTTTACTCAGATGGTGACACGCTGAAGATGGTTAAGAGCATCTGAGCCAGCGAGGCAGGGGATAGATACCAGGCCATAGTGTCTACCGTATGATGAGGTGTCTAGAGTAGACAGACTCTCATCTATTGTGTATAATGGATATCGATTATCTATTATAAGCATATAACAGAGGGAGATACCCATGAGATTATCTGGCGCAGTCGAGCAGGCATGCTGCATCATCATATTACTCGTCCAACCGGCCCGGCGAGCACCGGTGACCAATAACAGCTTGGCGAAGCGTATGGGGGTGTCGCCGACGTATATCACGAAGGTGACTCGCAAGCTGGTAAGGGCGGGTCTGATCACATCGGCTCGCGGTGCTGGTGGTGGGTTTCGGCTAGCTCGTGCTTACGATACCATCACGCTACGCGATATCACCGAGGCTATTGAAGGGTCGGGCACCTTTGTCCAGTACCAGGGAGTCGCTGAGCGGATGTTTGCCCATCAGCCAAAGAGCAAACTACTCCGGGGGGCGAATATTATTTTGCGAACATTTGATGAAGCACAAGAACGGTGGCTGCGTGCTTTGCAATCGGTCACTATACAAGATGTCGTCAAGGAGGTTGCTCATGACTAAATGGATGATCTCGCGGCGGCGCCGACCTGGCACGATGGTTCGGTCGGAGTGGTCGCACTTGCGGCAGAGTAAACTCCTGCTGGTAGCGGTGCTGGCGATTGTGTTTGTGCCGGTTTTGTACGCCGCGATTTTTCTTAGTTCGGTGTGGGATCCGTACGGCCGGACAGACACACTGCCAATTGCCTTTGTCAATCAAGATCGCGGTGTGACGGTAGATGGTCAAAAGCGCGCTATTGGTGAAACGATTCGTCAATCACTCCAGCAAAATAAAAAACTGGCGTGGGAGTTTGTCGACCATGCCCAGGCTAGCCGCGGTGTGCAGCGTGGATATTACTATGCTGTGGTGGAGATCCCTGCTGATTTTTCACAGCAGGCGTATTCATTGCTGCAGTCGTCGTCGCGGCAGCCAGTTATTCACTATACAGTGACGCCAGCCAAAAATTATGTTGGCTCGGTGATTAGTCGGCAGGCAGCTCAGGCGATTAAAAATGACGTTGCCCAGCAACTGACTCAGGCGTATACCAAAGAAATAATGAGCCGGATTGGCGGGCTTGGTGATGGGTTACACAGGGCAGGGAATGGTGCTGCACAGCTGCAATATACTATGACGCAGTTTCAGGCTGGACTCGGCCGCTATACTGGTGGAGTCAGTCAATTGGCGACGCAGCAGCAAAAAGTAGCCGATGGCCTGGGGCAGCTACAGGCTGCCGCGACGACGCTGCAGCAGGGTATTGGCCAGCTGCAGCAGCAACTACCGACTGATCATCAGGTGGGGCAATTGACCCAGGGAGTTGCGCGTATCCAGCAGGCGATGACGGTGCTGCAGCGTGGCCTCGATGTACCGCCAAGTGCTGAGCAGCAATTAGTCACGCAGGATGCACGTGCCCTCGCCGAATCGCTGCGCACCTTGCCGACTGATGTGACATCGGCTGGGGCGGTTGTCCAAAAGGCGATGCAGCAGGCGGCGGTAGCTGGTGGCACCACGACGATCACGCTACCAGAGCTCCAAACAATGGCAGTAGTTTTGCAGCGGACTCAGCAGATTGGCACCCAAGCGCAGACACTCCTGACGCATTTGCAGGCATTGACCACCACGATGGCTGGGCAGCAGCAGGCACTCAAGACATCGGTCAATCAATTGACGCACGGGATGAATCAGCTGGCGCCACAGGTGACGACAGCGCTCAATGGCTACCGCTCACTGCGGGCGGGTAGTGAACGGCTCAGCCATGGGGCTGGCCAGATCACCTATGGGATGGCGGCAGCTCAACAGGGCAGCCGGCAATTAGCGGCCGGTGCAGCTCGGTTGGCGGGTTCTTCCGGGCAGTTGCTCCATAGTAGTCAGCAATTGACGCAAGGCTCAGCAATACTCGCCGATACACTATATAGCGGTGCGGCAAGTGTTACACTTCTTCCGGCACACGAAACACTGCAGGCTCGCTTGGCCACACCAGCCACGGCAGCTGAATCGCAGGCTGGCCATGTGCCAAACTATGGCTATGCTATGGCACCATATATGTTGTCGTTGGCGTTGTTTGTCGGTAGTTTAACTTTGACGACGATCTACCCGGTACGCCGAATTTTTGCCCAGCCAGAAAACGCCTGGCAATGGTGGTTGTCAAAAATTTCGGTGCTGACACTGGTGGTATTGGCGCAGGCGACTGTCATGATGGCGATTGTCATTGGCTGGGTTGGCCTGCAGCCGGAGCAGCTTGGTCACTTTGTCGCGACTGGCTACCTGGCGGCGCTGGCGTTTATGTCGATTGTGGCGCTGCTGGTCATTGCCTTTGATAATCCGGGGCGGTTGATGGTGATGATCTTGCTGGTGCTGCAGTTGGCTGCCAGTGAAGGGATTTTTCCGATCCAAACTGCACCACAATTCTTTCAGGCGATTCACCCATGGCTGCCGATGACGCACTCGATCATCGCCTTTCGCCAGGCGATCTCTGGCGGTATTTCTCAGGCGATGTATGGGCAGCATATGATGGCATTGGGCTGCTATGTTGTCGTCGCGAACCTGCTTCTTGTCGGTTTTTTGTGGCGGCGTGGCCGGCGAAAGTTTGACCACACTTCGGTCGATGGCGACGAATGACACCAAACCATTGATTGACGAATAGTATTGTTTTTGGTACAATAGGCGACGACTGTGACTCGTGCGTGGTATCGCGACAGTTTATGATGACCAAACCTACGCACGTATAGGATTCTTGAATTCACCACGATACTAAATAGTCTAAAAGGAGAATACATCACATGGGTCAACGACGACTAGCGACGCCGCAGAGCGACAACCCTGCCAAACGGCCGCTCGCCAAAAAAAGTAATACAGCGGTCATGAACAGCACAAGTACACGAAAAGGTGAAGTGTTTCGGGCTCAGCGCCGCACGAGCGAAAATGTCAACTTGCGAGCATCACAGCATTTGATCGATATTCCAGTCAATAAGTCAGTCTACAATGGCTATGGCGGTGAGCAGTTTAGCCTCAAGATGCAGCCGAAGCGAACCCGCAGCAGTAAGACGAAACTGCGGGTCATCCCGATTGGTGGTGTGGGCGAGATGGGTATCGGCAAAAACATGAATGCCATTGAGTATGGTGATGAAATTATTATCGTTGACATGGGATTTTTGTTTCCGGGTAGTGACTATCCGGGCATCAACTACATCACACCAGATATCACCTATCTAGAAGAAAATAAGCACAAAATCAAAGCGCATATTTTCACGCATGGTCACCTAGACCACATCGGTTCGTTTCGGCATTTTATTCACCGGATTCCGGCGCCGGTCTATGGCTCAAAATTTACCATCGGTATGTTGAACCGAACTATGGAAGATGCCGAGACGGACTTCCAGCCGGACTATCGAGTGCTTGACCCTATTGGCCACGAGGTGGTGCAGGTATCGAAGCATTTTTCGGTGGAGCTGGTGCGAGTAAACCACTCTATTCCGGATTCGACAGCAGTGATTATTCGTACGCCGGTCGGTGTGGTGGTTGACTCTGGTGACTGGCGATTCGAGGAGCGGCCGGTTGATGGGCAAAAGTTTGACCTTGAGCGGCTCAGCGAGGTCGCGACAAAAGAAGGCATCTTGCTATTTATGAATGAATCGACCAACTGCGAGTCGGCCGGTACACACACTCATGGTGAGTTTGATATTCAGTATTCGATTGGTCAGGTGATGGATAAGTTTGCCAGTAGCCGGATTATTCTCAGCTGCTTCTCGAGCCAGATTCACCGGATGCAGTTGATATTGGATGAAGCACATCAGCATGGTCGCAAAGTAGCCTTTGCTGGCTTTTCGATGATCCAAAACTTAGAGGTGGCGCTGCGCTCGGGAACCATTAAAATTCCGAAAGACACCATCATGAAGATGGAAGATATCATCAAGCAGCCAGATGGCAAGGTAACGATCGTCTGTACTGGCTCGCAAGGTGAGTTTAATGCAGTGCTGAACCGTATGGCGTCTGGTGCTCATAAATATGTCAAGATCAAGGGGTCAGACGTAGTGGTCTTTAGCTCCAACCCGATTCCGGGCAACGAAAAGAATGTGGTACGGACAGTCGATGGCTTGATGCGTGAAGGCTCTGATGTCATCCAAAATGGCAAGACACACCTGACTGGGATCGGGCCACTGCACTTATCTGGCCACGGCTACTATGATGATCATGTCAAGCTGATCAATGCACTCAACCCGACATACTACATGCCGATTCATGGTGAGTTTCATATGCTGGTCCATAATGCACGGTTGGCCGAGAAGGAGTGTCATATTCCTCGCCAAAATATTTTTGTCTGCGATGCGGGTGATATCATCGAGATTGATCATCAGGGCCACGGTGCCAAGGCTGGCCGTATCCAGGTCGGCGGTGTGATGTACGACGATAGCGGGGCGATTGTCTCTGAGGTTGTGCTAAAGGACCGGATTCATATGAGCCAAGAGGGGATCTTTGTCGTAGTGCTGACGATCCAAAAGGGCACTGGCCGGCTACTGACCAGCCCGGATATTATCTCTCGCGGTTTCATCTACCTTCGTGACAGCGAAGAGTTGATGAGCCTGATTCGCCAGTACTTGAAGCAAAAAGTCACGCGCTCGTGCCACGGGCCATACGACATGGATGTCATCAAAAAGGAGATCAAAGATGAGATCACGCATATCCTGTATGACCAAACCCGGCGTACACCGATCGTTATCCCGGTGATCAACGAGATTGGTGGTGGCCTGAAGGCTCCGGCGCGGGCAGCCGCGAAATCACAGCCAAAGCGGGCTCCTGCCAAGACTACCAAAACGACGAAAGCTGCCAAGCCCGCTCGGGCGACAGCCAAGGCTGCAGCTCCCAGCTCGGCTATACCGCCACTCCCCCGGCGGCGTTTTCCTGCTAAGCAGGTCCCCGACAGTGAAGCGAACGACACGAAAGCGCGCGAGCGGCAAGACGTCCGTGGCTACTAGTGATTATTGTTATGATCGGGTGATGGCCGCACTAAAACTCTAGACTTTTGTTGTAAAATATGCTACAGTATACACACCAGTAAGGTGCTACAATAGGAACAGTTATGGCAAAAAAACGAAAAACAACCAAGAAAAAATCTACTGCGCGCGCTCCTGAGCATACGCTACCAACTGGCTTTTGGACACAGGTTGGTGCGGTGTGTTTGGTGACATTATCGGTATTGCTGGTGGTCTCGTGGTTTGGGGTCGGTGGGCCGGTGCTGCGCTGGCTGCATAGTAGTATGACGGCGATGATCGGCTATGCTATGTATTTGGTGCCGATTTTGTTTTTGTATATCGCGGTAGAGATTTTTCGAGCAGAAAACAACCGACTATCTTGGGCGGTCAGGTTAGCCACTTGCTTAGAGATAGTTTGGCTCGCTGGCTTGTTTGGGCTCCTCAAATCAGCTAATCGGCCGCAGGCGGGTGGTCTGGTCGGCGACCTGGCGAACCAAGCCATGCTGGCAATGGTTAGCCCGGTGATTGCTGCCTTTATTTACTTACTGCTGATTATCATGACGGCATTATTCATTACCAAAACTTCGCCGGGCACAGTGCTGCGGCAGCTGCGGCAGATGATGCAGCGCGATTCCTCAGAAGAAGACAGCAATAAGGCGGTCATGAAAAAGGCAGCTGCCGACACCAGGTCGTCTGCGCCAGCTAAGGCCGGCAAAAAGGGTAGTGATATTAAGCTAAATGCCGGTGTGCCGACAGTCGGGGCTGACGCGGTGGAGCCCAAAAAGAAGACCAAGTTATCACCACTGAGCAGCTTGCGCGGCAGTGTGGCGCGGGATAAAGCGGCAGAGGAGCAAACGGCGCTGGTGGCAGCGCACGATCCGAACTGGCAGGCACCGAGTCTTGACCTTTTGGAGAAGAAGCAGAGCCCAGCTGATGCGGGCGATATTCGCCAGAATGCTCAGATTATTCACGATACCTTGGCGGAATTTAATATTAATGTGGAGATGGAAGACGCTAATATCGGGCCGAAGGTCACTCAGTATACGCTGCGGCCGCCAAGTGGCGTGAAGCTGACACGGATCACAGCATTGGAGACGAATATCGCGCTTAATTTGGCTGCTCAGAGCTTGCGTATTGAGGCACCAATTCCCGGCCAAAAGGCGGTCGGTATCGAGGTGCCAAACCGCAAAGCAGCTGACGTGCGGCTGTACGGGGTGTTGGATTCAAGGCAGTGGAAGAATGCTCGAGAGCCGCTCAGTTTCGCTATCGGTAAGAATATTGCCGGCGAGGCGGTGGTCGGTGAATTGAATAAAATGCCACACTTATTGATCGCTGGGCAGACCGGCTCGGGTAAGTCGGTGATGATCAACACATTGCTGACAAGTTTGCTGTATCGCAACAGCCCAAGTGATATGAAGTTAATTTTGGTCGACCCAAAACAGGTGGAAATGGCGCCGTATGAAGATATCCCTCATTTGCTGACACCGGTGATCACTGAGCCAGAAAAAACTATCTCGGCGCTCAAGTGGGCGGTCAATGAAATGGAGCGACGCTATAAATTACTCGCCGCTGAGAAAATTCGCGATATCAAAAGCTATAATCAGCGGGTCGCCACCCGGGCCAAAAAGATCCCAGTGGCCGACGCCGATGGTCATGTGCAGCAGCATGAAGACGGGGCGATGCCGTATATTGTGATCGTGATCGACGAGCTGGCTGACTTGATGATGGTGGCAGCGCGTGATGTCGAGGCGCTGATCGTCCGCTTGGCGCAGAAAGCCCGGGCAGTCGGTATTCATTTAGTGCTGGCGACGCAGCGGCCGAGTGTCGATGTGATCACCGGCTTAATCAAGGCCAACGTGCCGGCACGGATCGGCTTTACCGTGGCCTCGCAGGTCGACTCACGGACTATCCTTGACCAAATTGGTGCTGAGAAATTGCTCGGCCAGGGTGACATGTTGATGTATACGCCGAGTATGAGTAAACCAAAACGTATCCAGGGTGCCTGGGTGACTGATGATGAGGTGAACAAAATTACTGATCACTTGCGGATGCAGTCAGCGCCGCAGTATAACGATGAGGTGGTGGCCCAGCCGGTCCAGCTCAATGGTAAGGGCGGTATGGCGGTTGACTTTGCGGCCGGCGGCGAGGACGAGGCGTTTATGGATGCCGTGCGGGTAGTGATCGAGGGCCGCAAAGCGTCGACGAGCTATTTGCAGCGGCGGCTACGGATCGGCTATGGCAAGGCGGCCCGGCTGATCGAAGAGATGGAGGAGCGCGGTATTGTCGGCCCGGCGAATGGCTCGAAAGCTCGCGATGTCCTGATCTCCAGCCTTGATGATCTTGCAGAATAAATTAGGCTGTGGCCACGCAGCCCTACGCGGCTGCGCGGTATTGGCCTAGCAGAGTGATCTGGCGGCCGGCTGAGCGTATCAATTGCACCGCTCGCTGGAGCGATGGACCGGCGGCATCGACGGTGATGAAGAACTTATAATTCCATGGCTGGTTGACAATTGGCTGCGACTGCAAATTGATGATGTTGATCTGCTGCGCGGCAAACACCTGCAAAATATCCAACAAACCACCTGGCTGATGAGCGGCGGTCGCGACCAACGTCGCCCGGTTTGGATCGGTGACGATGTGTGATGGGTCAAGCACCAAAAAGCGCGTCAGGTTGTCGCGGCTATCCTGGATAGACCGTTTATTGATCGGCAGGTGGTGGAGTTTGGCGGCAGCGCGGCTGGCGATGGCAGCGATACGGCGTGAGCCGCACTGCTTGACTCGCTCGACGGCGCCGGCGGTGTCAAAATATTCAATGCTTGCAGCGTGGGGGAGAAATTCTTGCAAGAACTGGCGGCACTGCGATAGGGCAACTGGGTGAGAATAGACTTCGCTGATATCGCTGAGCTGGGTGTCTGGCTGGGTGATCAGCATCTGCTCAATCGCCAGTGTCACTTCGCCGGTGATCGGTGCAGTACAGGTTTCGATGTAGCGGTAGGTCTCATTGATCGTGCCGTAGATAGTATTCTCAACCGCCACGATAATTGCGTCGGCTCGCCGATCGGCATAGGCACGAAAGGTATCACTAAACGTGGCGCAGGGGATGATAGCCACGTCGTCACCATACCACTGCTGAGCAGCCTGATGGTGAAACGAGCCGGCTTGTCCTTGGATTGCAACACGCATATAGGCTTCATTGTAGCACGATGGCGACAGGGTGGCTGTTGTGGAAAACTGGACTTTTTCGGCTGATTACAGTATAGTGCAAAAGGATAATAACCCTAAGTTTGTGTGAGATAGCACAAACATCCGTTCGCGGATTCCAAAGGAGGAGACATGAACGAATACGAACTGACGGTTCTCATCCACCCGGATGCAGAGGCCAATTTAGACACAGCGCTCGCTAAGGTCCGGTCGCTGGTCACCGAAAGTGGTGGAGAAATCACCAAGGAAGATAACTGGGGCAAGAAAAAACTCGCCTACCAGATTAAGCGGCAAGACTTTGCGGTCTATGTCAGCTTTGATGTCAAGCTGCCAAGTAGCGCGCCACTGCGGGTCTCAAACGTCCTCAACATCACAGAAGAAGTCTTGCGCTACCTGTTGGTGAAGACGGACGAAAAGACTCGTCAGGCACTGGCTGAGCAGCGTGAGCGTGAGGCAAAGGCAGTAGCTAGCGAGAGCGGCGAGTCAGCCTAATGTAAGTAAACCAAGGAGGGTATCTGAAATGGCACGAAGTATCAATCAAGTTATTTTGCTGGGTCGACTCACTCGCGATCCAGATCAGCGGACTACGCCATCAGGGCGAACCGTTGTCAGTTTTGGCATTGCTGTTGATCGGGCTGGCCAAGATGACCAAGCCGACTTTTTCGATGTCACGGCGTGGGAGAAGCTTGGTGAGCTGGTGATGCAATATCTTTCGAAAGGCCGGCGCGTTTTGGTGCAGGGGCGCCTCCGCCAGGATAGCTGGGATGACAAAGAAACTGGCAAGCGCCGCTCACGGATTGAAGTGACTGCCACAGACGTCACATTCTTGGATGGCCCATCGACGACCAACCAAGGCGGTGACCGTCCTACACCAACTACAACCAACCAACCACCGGAACCATCTGTGCAGATCGATGATAAGCCAATCGATTTGAGCGAGATTCCATTTTAACGAAGGAGAGACTATACAATGGCAAAACGATTAAAGCGAAACACCCCGACCGTCTTTAGCTACAAAGATGTCAAAACGCTGCAGCGATTTATCAATGACTACGGTCAGATTGAATCGATGAGCAAGACTGGCCTGAGCGCCAAGCAGCAGCGCCGACTGGCGGTCGAAATTAAGCGAGCTCGTCATTTGGCACTGCTACCATTTGTCACACACAATTGATAAATAAAACTACACGCATGAAAGCCCCGTCGCATGCAGCAGAGTAGCGATGGGGCTTTCTTCAGCAAAGGAGCAAAATTTATGTATCAACCAACTGATTTAAAAAAAGGAACAGTCTGCCAGATCGACGGAAAACCATACCGGGTTGTCGAGTATGGCCAGAAGGTCATGGGGCGAGGTGGCTCGATCGTCAACGTGAAGCTCAAGAACCTACTCGATGGCAGTGTTATTCCCAAGACCTTCAAAGGCCAAGACAAAATTGAACCAGCTGATGTCACCAACAAGACGGTTCAATACTTGTATAACGATGGCGACACCTTTTACTTTATGGACCCGGTTACTTTTGAGCAGTTTGAATTATCAAGCGATATCGTCGATGCTGCCAGTAGCTATTTGAAAGAAGGCAATGAGGTCAGCCTGCAATTATTTGATGGGCGGGTCATCAATGTTGAGCTACCAAAAAATCTATACCTCACGGTTACCTATACAGAAGCGGTTGTCAAAGGTGACACTACTTCAAGTGTGCTGAAGGACGCCACGCTCGAAACCGGCTTGGTGATAAAGGTGCCAGCCTTCATCAAGCAGGGTGATATCGTCAGTGTCGATACTGCGACTGGCGAGTACCGCGAACGCAAAAAGTAGTTCTTATCATCCACCGCACACATACAGACTCAGCTATACACCGCCAGATAACCTGGCGGTGTATTCGTCAGCAAAGCTATATTATAATAGACCAATGATACAAAGTACTGCACGGCAACGTTTAGATAAAGTAATAGTAGCTCGCGGCCTCGCGCCGAGTCGCTCGCAAGCAGAAAGTATGATCAAACTTGGCGATGTGTTTGTCAACGCACAGCCGGTACAAAAGCCGGGTTTTTTAGTCACGCCGGATGACCGGATTACACTTAGTCGCACTGAGAATTATGTGTCTCGGGCGGGCCGAAAATTAGCAAGCGTGGCGGCTGCACTAGATGTACAATTTGATGGCAAGGTGGTGCTTGACATTGGCTCGAGTACCGGCGGCTTTACCGACTATGCGCTACGTCATGGTGCCAAAAAAGTGATTGCTGTAGACGTTGGCACGGACCAATTACACCCGCGACTGCGTGGGTGCGCAAGGATTGAACTTCACGAAAAAACTGACATACGTCATTTTTATACAGACGATAGTATTGACCTAATTGTTGGCGATGTGTCGTTTATTTCTTTGCGTGATATCTTGCCGCATGTTGCAAAAAATTTGATGCAGCCGCAGACAATTTTGGTCGCTATGGTGAAGCCACAATTCGAAGCTGGGCGCCAGGTTGCCCATAAAGGTGTCATCAAAAACGACACAATACGTCGCCGTATTTTGACTCATTTTGAGGAATGGGCTCGGCGCTACTTTGTCGTCTTGGCTAAGCAAGATAGCCGTGTTGCTGGCGCAAAAGGTAATCTTGAGCGCTTCTACAAATTGCGGCGTGTGCCGCACCGAGAGAGATAATTGCTAGATAAAGATGTCATGATGACAACAACGTACGCCGCCACCGACCGTAACGGCGTACGTTGTATAAAGAGCAATAAATGAGTTCACAAAAAATGTCGTGTACCATACAACAAGCAGATTACAGAGGTAGTCGTTGTCTTTTTTGCTATAAAAACCGTAGGCACAGGGAATAATTATATGCATAAGCTTTTTGTTCAGCTGTATAAAAATACTACAACAACAAAAAACAATGCCGACACGGACATTGTTTTTTGTTGTAGAGACTACACGAGTCAGGTTGGATAGCAATTAGACGTTAAAGCGAAATTCGACAACATCATCTGGCTGCATGATGTAATTCTTACCCTCTGTGCGAATTTTACCAGCAGCTCGCGCAGCTGCTTCTGACCCAGCTTTGACTAGCTCATCGTAGCTGATGACTTGAGCAGCGATGAACCCTCGCTCAAAGTCAGAGTGAATCACACCAGCAGCTTGTGGGGCAGTCCAGCCTTTGTGGATGGTCCAGGCGCGCACTTCTTTTGGACCGGCGGTCAAGTAACTCTGCAAACCTAGTGTATGGTAGGCGGTACGGACCAGCTTGGCTAGGCCGGTCTCGGTGACACCATAGTCGGCGAGGAGTTCGCTGGCTTCAGTCGCTGAGAGCCCTTGCAATTCTTCTTCTAGCTTTGCGCAGATAAATAGCGACTGAGCTGGTGCGACCAACTGCGCTAATGTATTCTGCAGGGTAGTATCGGTCAGGCCAGCTTCGTCGACATTAAACACATAGATGACTGGCTTGGCAGTCAGTAAATGAAGGTCGTGAATTGCTTCGTCATCGAGCGAGTCGAGTGTCGATAACGGTGTGCCGCGTTGTAGCTCGCCAAGCAGCTGCTCGAGGTAGGTGAGTTTTTTGCGGCTGTGCGGATCTGCCTTGGCTTCTTTTTGTAAGCGAGGTAGGCGCTGCTCAATAGTTTGGATATCGGCAAGCAGTAGCTCGGTCGTAATAATGTCGATGTCAGCATGGGGGTCAATAGGTGCTTCGTCGTGGCGGAGGACATTATCGTTTTCGAATGCTCGCACCACGTGGACGATTGCCTGGCATTCGCGGATATTGTGCAAAAATTTATTCCCAAGTCCTTCACCGCGTGAGGCGCCCGCCACTAACCCGGCGATGTCGACGAATGTGACCGTTGCTGGAATAATTTTTTGTGCACCATACATCGTGGCAAGGACAGCAAGTCGCGGGTCTGGCACTGGCACGATACCAGTATTTGGCTCGATAGTGGCGAACGGATAATTGGCGGCCAGGATGTGATTATTTGTCAGGGCGTTGAATGTGGTTGACTTACCAACATTAGGCAGGCCAACTATACCAATAGATAAACTCATGACGCTATTATAACAAAATAAGCAAAAGGCAACCGAGTGCTTGTTGGAATGAGAAAACTGTATTAGAATAAGCAATATATGAGCGCACCAACAAAACCTACTCGAACCACCCTCATAAGCCTTTGTGTCATCGCGGGCGGTATCGGTGTGCTGGTGATAGCTGGTCTGCTCGGTTATTTTTATATTGGTGTGAAGTCGAGCGACCAAGCAGTTGCTCTCTACAATAAAACAGCCGTCTGCGATAGCACGCTGGTGCAGGAATATACGGCGATCACCAATAAAACGTCTGGCTATGGTGCAGATGCGCTGGATAAGATTGTGGCAAAATTAAAGCAGCGGCCACGCTATGCGTCAGAAGTAGTCTGTAATGTTATTCTGCTCCATCAAGCATCACTCAAGGGTGATGTGACAGCAGCGCAAACGCTCCGCCAGCACATCGCTACGTTGATGCATCAGCCGCAGCCGGTCGATGCACTTATGACATTGGGCTTATCAAAGACAAAACTCGACAGCTTAGTCGAAGCAGCCAAGTATTCAACCGACAAAACAACACAAGGCGATGGTGCGGGTGAAGGCTAGAGTTATTGGCTTGTGGAGTGTACTGTTTTTGGGCTGCCTGGCGGCAGTGACGCTATGGCAGGGTCACTCAGTCAGTGCAATTGTGTACCGAGCTGATTGCGATGGTCAACAGGGAATTCATTTGGTCGCGTGCCGCAATGCGCGCAATATCACTGGTGAACGCTATAGTGCGCGAGAAATTTGCCCACAGACGGGTAACTGCGGAGCGCTATGGCTTTCGGCGCCGACTGCGTCTTATTTTGATGACACCATACCAGTGCTTGATGCAGATGCACGAGTGGTTCGGCTGATGCTACGCGGTTCAACTACACGGATCGGCGGCAGTGGCGCGAACGCCTGGGCAACTGGAATTGATGTGACACAAGATGGCACCAAATTGGTACAAGGAGCGTTTATTTATCGTGGCGACACCTCAAAGATACCGCATGGTGTGTGGACCTCACAGCAGGTGAATCACCCTCAGCGAGAGACACCGGTCGACCTATTTGTTGGTAACGTACCACCGGGGCAGACTCGCCATATTACCCTCACCATCAACCGTTGCTTTTCGCGTACACCCTACGGCAAGACTGGTAGATGTGCGCTTCAGGAACTGACGGTGACAGTCAAAAAAAAGCCGGCCCCTTGGAAGGTCCAGGGTCAGTCGTATGTGACCAATCACACTGCTCGTTCTGGTCGGCAGCAGCCGTCAGTCGTCGTCAAGCCAGGTGATCGAGTGAGTTTTGACCACGACCTACGGAACAATTCGACCACCGCCATGGAGCGTAATGTCTCAATCAATATTGATCACGCTGATGTGCCACTTGGCAGTCACCCTACTGGGCGTAATCTCCCCTATGGTCCGCAGAATCTACAGGCTCGTGGTGGGCCTGGGCAATTATTCTTTCAGCAATATGGCATGTGGCCCCATGCACAAACTAATCGTCTGATCACCCAAGAGGACGTCGGTAAGCGGATTTGCCAGCGTGTTGCCTGGACACCTGCAGCTGGTGAAGGTGGCGGCTGGGGTGCGTCAGGCTGGGCCTGTGCTGACGTGGTATATAGTTATGAATTGACACCGACAATTAATCTGTATAGTGCAATGATTACCGAGGGTGAAAAATCGGTCAGTGGTCTTAGTGCGCGAATTGATAATAGTGGGCTCACTCAGTCAAAAAAAGCTCACTATGCAGTGATCCGTTTTGTGGTGCGGGGAAATGACACGACTGCGATTGCGCCGGGTGATGGTGTCAAAGTGCCGCGCCACCCAAATAATTCATCCCAGCTGATCGACGATTGGCCGTGTGAGATCGCTCGCCAAATTGGTGGCCGGTCGGGCCTGACGATCGACGCCGGTGGTTGTACTGGCAAGGAGTTGTCTCGCCACAGTGATGCCGATATTGCGCGAGGCGGCATTGATATTACTGACTTGAAATTACCAGATGATATCAGTGGACTCAAACTCACGAAGGGTGACCGGCTGTGCTACGCCACAGTGGTTGGCCCCTACAATGGGGCGGTCAGCGACGATACATTCCGCTATAGTGTCGATTGCGCCAGTATTGCCAAGACACCAAAACTGCAGGTGTGGGGCGGTGATGTGCGATCGGGTGGTAATATCATCACTAGTCGCACCGTCGCCGACCAGGCAACCTATGGCTCATGGGGAGAGTATGGGCTGTTGGCGGCCCACAAAATCGACTCAGCCTCGGGGGCGGGTCTCTCGTCTGATGCAGGTGGCCGACTGGCGGTTGGCCCGGCAGCTCAGTATAATCAACTAACTTTTGCGAACACCAGGCGCTTTGGTTTTTATGCGACAGACTTGGTCAAAGGGGAGGCTACTACACCGACTATCGGCTCACCACGGGGCGGTTTACAAGGTAGTGTGGCCGTCGGCAGTCTGGCGAGCGGAAGCTATACCGCAGATAATTTGACGCTTCAGGCAAGTGATCTACCAGCCGGCCGCAGTGTCCTTATCCAAGCGAGTGGTACGGTGAAGATCAGTGGTAATCTGCAATATGCCGGCGGCCCGTATCAGAGCTGGGCGGCATTACCACAGTTGATTATTCGGGCAAGACATATTGTGATCGATCCATCTGTCAGTACGGTCAATGCCTGGTTGATGACGCCGGCACAGGGGTCAGTCAGCACTTGTGGTGCACTAGATAATCCACACGACTGGCTGAGTGGCCTATCCGTCAAGGACTGCAATAATCAGCTTCAGCTTCATGGCCCGGTGATGACTGGTCGGTTCTACCCGCGGCGGGTGTTTGGGGCTGAGCAGGCTGCCGGTAGCCACCGGGGTACGCCAGCAGAGATTATCAATCTGCGTTACGACAGTTATTTTTGGGGTCAAGCTCATGCAGTCGCCACCGGTGCTATCCGCAATATGTATGTCAGAGAATTGCCGCCACGATTTTGAAAACGGCCTTTTACAAAAATAAATGCTTATGTATAATAGGGGAGTATGAAGATAACAAAAGGGCTGGGCGACTTCTTTGGACTCGATATTGGCACCAATGCCGTACGGGTAGTGCAGTTGAGCCGTGTCGGTAGCGGTTGGAATTTGGTCCACTATGGCTACGCACCGGTTGATAGCAAGATTGTCTCGAGTGATTCGCCTGAATCAAAGCGTCGCCTCGGTGAAGTTATCATGACGGCTGTTGGCCAAAGTGGTATCAAAGCAGTCAATGTGGCGGTCGGCTTGCCGTCTAGTAAGACGTTCACGACGATCGTCGATGTACCAAAAGTATCTGACCAAGAGCTCAAGGCGACCATGAAGTACCAGGTCGATCAATATATCCCGATGGATCTTGACGACGCCAAGGTCGACTGGGCGCTGCTTGGTGATAGTTTGCGTGAGTCGAATAAATACGAAGTCCTGCTGACAAGTACAGCCCGGACATACGCCGAGGAACGGTTGGAGTTTTTGGAAGGATTAGGCTTCAATGTGGTGGCAGAGGAGCCGGACCCGATTGCGATGGTTCGCGCTTTAGCACCGACCGACAAACAGCAGGCGCAGCTCATCCTTGATGTTGGTGAGCACGCGACCGATTTGGCAGTCGTCTATGGCGACATGCCACGCTTGGTGCGGGCGATTCCAAATGGTTTGCGATCGCTGGTCCGGGCGGCGGTACAAAACCTCAACGTGCAAGACGACCAGGCGCGGCAATTTATTCTGAAGTTTGGCTTGGCGCCAGATCGTCTGGAGGGGCAGGTGCTACGAGCGATCGACTCAGTCCTGACCACCTTCACTGCTGAGGTGATTAAGTCGATCAAATTCTTTCAGACACGCTACCCAAACATCACGGTGTCAACTATTTTGTTATCTGGCTTTGGGGCGTCTATCCCGCAGATGGACCACTATATTGTCGAGAAAACAAATGTCAAGACGGCGTTGGCCGATCCGTGGCAACACGTCCAGATGTCGCCAACTGACAAAGAGCAATTGGCGCCAGTGGCAGCAGAGTTTGCAGCCGCTGTCGGCTTGGCAGAGCGGAGTGGTGTCTCATGATTGAAATCAATTTACTGCCAGATGTCAAGCGTGAATTATTGCGCACTCGGATGATGCGCAATACCGTCATTTCGTTCTCAATTTTGATCGGTATTACGTCGTTGGCGGTGACGGTATTTTTGGCAGTGGTGCTCGGTGGGCAATTGGCTGGTCAGGCGATTCAAGACGCTGCTATTAATGATAAGAACCATCAGTTAAGTACTGTCTCAGACCTTGATAAAACAGTCACAATTCAGCATCAGCTCAAAAAGCTAAACGAGCAACACAGGAACAAACAAGCTACCTCGCGGCTATTTGATGTGGTCGGTGCGACGAACCCACCGGCACCGAATAATGTCCGCTTCTCGAGCATCAAGCTTGACCCTGACGAAAAGACTATTACCATCGAGGGCTCAGCTGAGCGAGGCTATATTGCCCTCGAAGTGTTTAAGAAAACCATCACCAATAGCAAGATTCAGTTCAAGGATGACAACAAAGAAAAAAGCGTGCCGCTCGCCCAGAACGTGGTCGCCGGCGAGACAAGTTTTGGCGAAAATTCTGAAGGCAAAAAAGTGCTGCGATTCGCCTTTACCTTTACCTACCCAGATGAACTGTTTACCACCGAACATGACGCAGTCAAGGTGACGACGCCGACTACCACGGTCGACGTGACCGACTCCAAGCTAGGTATTCCGCAGAGTTTGTTCGACAAAAAGACTGACGACAACAAGTCAAAGAGGAGTAAGTAATGGCAGCGGCCAAGGACGTGACAATTCGTAAGCGACAGCAGATCGATTCGTCAAAAAAGGCGATGTTTGCATTCGTGGCCGGTGCAGCATTTATCGCTGGTATTGCCTTGGTGGTATCGCTGTTTTTGGTGCGGCAGATAGTCTTTCATACCAAGGTGTTAGCGACGAAGCAAGATACTATCACTGCGCTTGATAAGAACCTGCGCTCGATCGAAGCCCTGAAGGGAAATGTCCGAGTGCTGGAGACGAGCTCGGCGCTCAATTCTGTCAAAACCAAAGATGAGAGTAACGCCCTGCAGTCAATTCTCGACGCCCTGCCAGCAGAAGCCAATGCTGATGCTCTTGGTGCCTCGTTGCAGAGTAAGTTTGTTGGAGCGGTGAGTGGGTTGACGCTGGAATCATTGACGATGAATAAGAGCGATGATGACCAGGCGAAACAAACTACCTCGGCTGACCCGCATATTGACTTTACACTCAGTGTCAGTGGCTCGGCTGATGCCCTGCGCTCGCTCCTGGCACGGTTCGAGAAATCGATTCGGGTGATTGATGTGCTGTCGGCGGATATCCAGGCGGGTGATGGGGCGTTGACTTTGACGATTCAAGGTCGGGCGTATTATGAGCCAGCTCAAAAAGTACAACTTGAAACGAAGGTGGTCAAACCATGAAAAAAACCGATATCGCTATGATAATTTTGATCGCCGCGGTCGGGGTGATGCTTGCTTATTTTGTGGCAATCAATATCCCATTTTTGAAGGTGCCGGATAGCGGCGTCAAAGTGAAGACTATGCGGACACTATCGTCAGAAGTAGAGAAGCCTGACGACGCTATCTTTCATGGCAAAGCGATTAACCCGACGGTTGAGGTGATAGTGGGCCACAAAACGACAAAGTAAAAGGAGGAACTGGTGGCACTACTGACTGACGATATCCAAGAAAAACTGATACGCCTGCTGATCGACGAGGGGCTTGTTGAGAAGTCGGTGCTTGACGATGCTGAGCAGCGAGCCAAAACTCACAACAAGCCACTCTTCTCATTGTTGGCCGACGAAGGGACGATCGATACCGAGCTGCTGACTCACGCAGTCGCCCAGGTGTCTGGCGTGCCGTATGTCAATTTGACCAATAGTTTTATCGAGCAAGATATCTTGGCGCTGCTGCCGCCAGATGTAGCTGAGCGATTCATGGCGGTGCCATTGGCTGAGGTGCATAATCGGCTGGCGGTAGCGATGATCGATGCGAATAATGTGCAAGTAGTCGACTATTTGGCAAATCGAATCCAGCGGCCGCTCAAAGTCTTCATGGCCTCAGAAGAAAGTGTCCGGCATGTGCTTGGGCAATACAAGGCTGACCTTTCGACGGTCAATGTCGCGGCCGAAGCCTCGCAGGCCGAGGCGATGAGCGAGGCAGCGAGTGAGATCAAGACGATCATTCAAGATTCGCCAATCTCGCGGGCGCTTAGCACGATCTTGGAATACGCAGTCAAAAGCCACGCCTCGGATGTGCACATCGAGCCGCTCGAGTATGCACTCAAAATTCGCTGCCGTATCGATGGCGTGCTACGCGAAATTATGCAGCTGCCAAAGAGTATTGAGCCGGCATTAGTGAGTCGGATCAAGATCCTGTCGAGCTTAAAGATCGATGAGCACCGCGTGCCACAAGATGGCCAGTTTGCCGTGCAGGTCGCCGGCAAAGAAATTGACCTGCGTATTGCTATCTCGCCGGTTGTCTGGGGTGAGCAGGTAGTTATCCGGCTGCTAGATAAATCAGGTAGTTCATTTGATCTTGAAGATATGGGCTATGCGGGGCGGGCACTGCGTGCGATCCGGCGTGGTATCAAACGGCCAAATGGGATGATCCTGACGTCTGGGCCGACTGGCTCTGGTAAGTCGACGAGCCTCTACGCCCTGATCAAAGAGATCAAAGACGACACGGTCAATATCGTGACGCTGGAGGACCCAGTCGAGTACAAAATAGACGGGGTCAACCAGATCCAAGTCAATGCTGAAGTCGGGCTGACTTTTGCCTCTGGCTTGCGGTCGATTTTGCGGCAGGACCCCGACATTGTGATGGTCGGCGAGATCCGCGACCGTGAGACAGCCAATCTGGCGGTGCAGGCTGCGCTGACTGGCCACTTGGTATTTTCGACACTGCACACCAATTCGGCAGCTGGGGTGTTGCCGCGGCTACTTGATATGGGGATTGAACCGTTTTTGATCGCCAGTACCGTCAATACAATTATCGGCCAGCGATTAGTGCGTCGGGTTTCAGCCAAACATGATGTCTACCAATCATCGCAGCTTGAGACGCAGATGATTCAGGCGACAATTGGCCAGCTACTACCGACTGATCGACCGCAGGTAGTGGCGGTGTCGCAAGACCTTGGCTATAAGGACTTGCCGCTTGCCGACCAAGCGTCTTATACGCTGGTCAAAGGGCATGACACGCCGCAGTCACCACGCGGTTATTCGGGCCGGGCTGGTCTCTACGAAGTGATGGATGTGACGGAAGAAATTCAGAAGCTGATTGTTCAGCGAGCTACCAGTGCGGAAATTCAACGCATGGCAGTGGCTCAGGGGATGATCACTATGAGGCAGGATGGTTACCTCAAGGCGCTGGAAGGATTAACCACATTAGAAGAAGTAAACCGTGTGGCGGCGGAAACAATATAGGGGGATATATGCAACAAGAATTACGTATCGAAATTTTACTCGAAGAAGTGGTCAAAAAGCGAGCTTCCGACCTCCACATTCAGGTCGGCTTGCCACCAATGCTGCGGATTGATGGCTCATTGATGCCGGCTGCAGGGACACAACCACTGGATGAAGAGGCGGTCGAGCGACTCGTATTCCAAATTCTTGATGAAGACCAGCGCCGCATATTGCTCAAAGACAAAGAGTTTGACTTTTCGTTTGCCTTTGGTACGTTGGGCCGATTCCGCGTGAACGCTTTTCATGAGCGAGGCAACCTGGCGGCAGCACTTCGCTTAATTCCGAATGAAATAAAGTCGGCTCAAGAGCTCGGTATGCCACCAGTCGTCAACAGCTTCGCTGAATTTCCGCGCGGTTTGGTGCTGGTGACTGGGCCGACCGGCTCCGGTAAGTCGACCACACTGGCCTCATTGATCGACAAGATTAATTCCGAAAAAGCTCACCACATCATCACTATCGAAGACCCGATTGAGTTTACTCATAAATCGAAGAAATCGGTAGTAGTACAGCGTGAGGTTCACTACGACACCTATTCTTTCTCGGCGGCACTTCGCTCGAGTTTGCGGCAAGATCCAGACGTTGTGTTGATCGGTGAGATGCGTGACCTCGAGACTATTTCAGCTGCCATCACCATTGCCGAGACTGGCCACTTGGTGTTTGCCACACTGCACACGAACTCGGCAGCGCAGTCGATCGACCGAATGATCGATGTCTTTCCGCCGCACCAGCAGCCACAAATTCGGGCTCAGCTGAGCAATATCTTGATGGCAATTTGTTCACAGCGTTTGGTGCCGGCGATTGGCGGTGGTCGAGTGGTGGCGGCTGAGATTTTGATCGCTAATCCGGCGGTCCGCAATATCATCCGCGAAGGAAAAAGCCATCAGCTCGATGCGGTGATTCAAACTGGTGCCGAGCAGGGCATGCAGACGATGGACCGGACATTAGCGAACCTTGTCCAAAATGGTACCATCACGTACGACAGTGCTCGTGAGTTTGCTGTTGATGTGACAGAGTTTGAAAGGTTGATGAGAGGCTAGAATCCCATGAGGAAGTTCGTCTACGAAGCGCGCGATAATACCACCGATAAAATTGTCAAATCGGTGGTCCAGGCAGATAGTGAGCACGCGGCAGCCAAATTGCTGAGTGCGCAGGGGTTTGTGCCGCTGCGGATCGAAGCTGAAGACGAACGAGCTGGCTGGCTGGGGCGATTGTCGGGACGTGTCACCAGTAAAGATAAAATCGTCTTCACTCGGCAGCTGGCAACACTCGTCGGTGCGGGGTTACCATTAATCCAAAGTATGCGCACTGTGCTTGAGCAAACGCAAAACAAAAAGATGCAAGAGATCATCCAAGAGATCATTGCCGACATCGAGGGTGGTAAACAGCTTTCTACGGCGTTTGCTCGCCACCCCGAGGTGTTTAGCAATGTCTTTGTGGCGCTCGTCTCGGCCGGTGAAGCTTCGGGGACACTGGACGACGCGCTGAAGCGGATCGCCGCGCAGCAAGAGAAGGACGCAGCGATTATCAGCAAAATTCGTGGTGCACTGACATACCCGATTATTGTCTTGGTAGTGATTTTGCTCGTGGTGGCCTTTATGCTCCTGACAGTGGTGCCGCAGGTCAAGAACTTATACAAAGACCTGGGCAAGCAATTACCGCTGCTCACCCAAATGATGGTTGGAGTGGCAGACTTTTTCATTCAGTTTTGGTGGGTGATTTTCGTGGTGTTGATCATTGGCGGGTATTTCTTTGTGCAGTACCTGAAGACCGACGCTGGCATCCGGACCAAAGATAACTTTAAGCTCAATGTACCATTGTTTAACAGCATGTTTCGCAAGCTCTACATGGCGCGATTTACGCGGACAGGGCAGACTCTGCTCAGCACTGGTGTCGCTATGCTGGATATGCTGCAGATCACTAGTGGTGCGGTGAATAACGTCATCATCAGCGATGCGATTAATCGGGCGGCCGACAAGGTGAAGGGTGGCAAGGCGCTGTCGACCTCGCTGAAAAATGAAGAGTATATTTTGATCATGGTGCCACAGATGATCAAAATCGGTGAACAGTCCGGCAAAATTGACGAGATGATGGGCAAAACTGCCCAGGTGTATGAAGATGAGCTGGACGAGGAAGTGAAGGCTATCTCGACAGCGATCGAGCCGGTGTTGATGGTCTTTTTGGCGCTGGTGGCTGGGACTATGGTGGGGGCAATTTTGTTCCCAATCTACAATTTGGTGAACGATATAAAAGTCTAGACAGGCTGAGCCAACTGCGTTAGTATAAGAATAAGCGATTTTAACATATGGTCGTAGAAAGGCAGAAAATATGGCTCCGCAACATTATAAAAAAGGCTTTACAATTATCGAGGTTGTGCTCGTGTTGGCAATTGCTGGTCTGATCTTTTTGATTGTCTTTATCACGTTGCCGGCAATGCAGCGTGGTCAACGTGATGATGCGCGTAAGCGCGATGTGAGCTTGGTGGCGACCGCGGTGACGACCTACACCAGTGCCAACCGTTCGAAGTGGCCAACCACCAGTCAACTGGCTGATTACCTCGATACCTTGTCCGGTAATAGCGACAAAGCCAAGGTGACTGTCACCTCAATGCAGAATAATGTGGCGCCTGCTGATGCGGCGATCACTGTGGTGACTGGTGCGAAATGCGGCGACAGTAGCAAGACGCAGCAAACACTGATCAAGGGGACTGCTCGCCAGTTTGTGGTGGTGACGAAGCTAGAGGCTGGTGGCGGTGTTTACTTCTGCCAAGAGAGTTGACGCAGGCCACGTATGAATATTGCACTAGTGATCGGAGCGGCGGTCCTGGGTGCCGCCATGGGAAGTTTTGCGGTGGCTCAGGTGTGGCGTCTACGCGCCCGACAACTTGCCGAAGATAAAAAGGCTGGCCACCCGGTTGATGCTGCCGAAATGAAGCGACTGCGGCCATTACTCAAGGCAAAAAAGCTCCGCCAGGACCGCTCAGTCTGCCTATCGTGCGGCCACCAACTGGAGTGGTATGATTTACTGCCGGTTGTCAGCTGGGTGAGCTTGGGTGGGCGGTGCCGGTATTGCCGGCAACCGATCGGCTGGACCGAGGTGTTGGCGGAGCTTGGCCTTGGCGGGCTCTTCGCTCTATCAGTCTGCTGGTGGCCGTGGGCGCATAGTAGCTTGAGTGGTCTATTGCTGAGTCTTTGGTTGGTGGCGCTGGTGCTGCTGACGATTTTATTTATCTACGATCTAAAATGGTATTTACTGCCCGATGTGATCATGCTGCCGTTGATCATAGTGGCGATAATCTTTGCTGCGCTCCAGCTGATGCAATCGACGCAGCTGGTTGGTCAGCTTTGGTCGCTGGTTGGGGCGGTTGGCCTGCTTGCTGGTTTGTATACTGGTTTGTATCTATTGTCTAGCGGTGCTTGGGTCGGCTTTGGCGATGTCAAGCTAGGGCTTGGCTTGGCGCTCTTGCTTGGTCATTGGCCATTGGCTTTTTTGACACTTTTTTTGGCAAACCTGTTGGGCACACTGATCGTTCTTCCAGGTATACTTCGGGGGGTCTTGCAGCGGACGACCAAGATACCATTTGGGCCGTTGTTGATCGCTGGATTTTTAATTGCCTGGTTCTGTGGTAGGCACATCCTGGCTTGGTATATGACACTGGTCTGATACGCTCATCAGGCCTACTGTAGATGTAGCGCTTATGCTACAATAAAAAGCAATGGCACGATACGATGACGGCTTTACGATTATTGAGACGGCGCTGTTTTTGGCAGTGTCAAGTATGTTGGCAGTGACCTTGCTTGTCGGCACTAGTATGGCGATTCAGCGGCAGCAATATCGTGACTCTGTGCAGTCATTTGCCGGGTTTTTACGAGACCAATATTCGCGGGTGATCAATGTCGAGAACGACCGAACGCGGCGCGATAGCTGCCCGATTAGTGGCGCCGGTAGCGGCAGTGACCGTGGGCAGTCAGACTGCGTGATTGTCGGCCGCTATATCGAAACGGCTGGCCCAGCCAACGGGGGCGATGGCCGGGTGTATGATGTGTATCCTATCTATGCCCTTCAAACTGGCGGGGGTTGGCGCTACGCGTTTCGTACACAAGACAAAACCTCATATGAAGTCAACTGGGGCGCTCGCACCCGGCTGGCTCAGCAGGGCCGCGACGAAGCTCGGCTCAGTATCATCATGTACCGCGACCCACAGACAAGCCAACTGCTTATTAGGACAGATAGTCGACGCCTCACTAATACAACACTTGCCAAGGCAATCACCGACACCGACTTGTCAGACACATCGGTTCGTTACCAAATTTGTGTCTATGATGATGACTGGTTGACCGGCGAGCGACAATCAGTTTTCTTGAACCGATATGCTGGCTCAAGCGACGCCGTGACAATAGAGCAGGCCACTGGAGGCTGCCGATGAGTAAGCTACAGACTGGTGACACAATTATCGAAGTACTACTTGGTGTGACTCTATTCAGTATGGTGGCGGTCGGCGCTTTGACTATCATGAATCGCGGTATGGCGGTCGCACAGCGATCATTAGAGATTACGTTAGTACGGCAGCACATTGATGCCCAGGCTGAAATGCTCCAGTATATTCACCACAAAGCCAATAGTGGCCGCCCCGAGTACGCAGCAGTGTGGAATAATTTACCCAAAAATGATGTCGCCAAAGAAGTGATCGGGAGTGGCAAAAAAGAATGCCCGACCAACTTCAGCAACGGAGAGTTCGCATTACGGCCGACCGCCGGCAGTATCGCGAGAGTATCGCGCTATCTATCGCCAGCAACGTATGCCCAGCAAAGCGGCGAGGATAGCTATGGCCTCGGCGTGCAACTGGTGCGAGTCGAGGGCGGTCGCGCCTACGATGCCTATATCCAGGCTTGTTGGTATACACCGAGTAGCTCGGTACCGATGACCATAGGGACGATTGTGAGGTTGTATGACCCAAAGGTGTAAGCAGAGTGGGTGGTGTACACAAGGCTTCACGCTGGTTGAGCTGATGCTGGCGATGACCTTTATTTCTGTGTTGTTACTCTCGATTGCGATGACCGCAATTCAAGCAGGGCATATCTACAATCGTGGTATGGTACTAAGAAGTATCAATCAATCTGGCCGCGATATTGCTGACAGTTTACGGCGCGATTTTTTGCAAGCCAACGCCAAGAAAATTGCCACCGCCAATAATAATCCAGTTATCACCCTGAGCGATCCAGGTGGTGTCCGAAGCGGTCGGATATGCCTTGGCTACTATACCTATGTGTGGAATACGGCGGCAGCCTTGGATAGTGAAGCCGTCCGCACGTCAAGCTCGGCGGTTGTCCGGTTGACGGATAGCGCGCATACGCCGGTTAACTTTGCCCGGGTCATTGATGAGGATGGGGCGCTCTGCCGCGCCGACGCTCGCGGCAAATACCAAAATGAAATTGATGTAGCAAATACTACACATCTTCTGAAAAATCTATCGTCACCAGACGAGGTGGTGGTTGCGCTTCATAAAATTGTTGTACAAAAAATTACAAAAGAGGATGATACTGAGCAATTGTATAAAATACAATATGTATTAGGCACCAGTAAATTAAGTGAGATCAATACTGCCGACAACACCTGTAAACCGCCAGCTGATGCGGCGGCAAATCTGGACTTTTGTGCAATTAACAACTTTGACATGATGGTGAGGACAAATGGCTAAGCGAGCACGACAAGCCGGAGCGGTATCAATTTTTGCTGTTATTTTTGCAGCATTATTATTGACGATTTTGACTGCCGGCTTTATTAAAATAATGTTGCGTGATCAACAACAAGCGACGAGCAACGATTTATCGCAGAGTGCCTACGACGCAGCACTAGCTGGCGTGGAGGACGCCAAGCGAGTGATCCGGGCCTGCCAGCAAGGAGCCAGTACTGCTTGCCAGGCACTCGCCAAGCCGGATGATTGCCATGTGATTGCTCGCGCTGGTATTGTCGCTGGTGCGACGATAGGCGAGACGTTAGTGAAGTCGAGTAGTACAAACGGCCAAAAGTTTGACCAGGCATACACCTGCGTGAATATCACGATGGATACGCCAGACTATTTGTATGAAGCTCGCGAAGATAAAAGTCAGCTTATCCCACTGAGAGCCCAGAGTGCTTTTAACCAGGTGGTTGTCGAATGGTATACGCGTGATGATACGAACGGCAGTGCGACAGCTGGTCGGCCAAATGGTAGCGGCGATCAGCTGCCGGCTCGCAGTGAATGGAATCAATCGCCGGCGAACCCAGCACCGCCATTGATGCGTGCACACGTCATGCTTCCGGGTGCATCGTTTGATCTCAAGCACCTTGACGAAACAGGTGCGTCAATGACGGCCTTTTTGCGGCCGCTTGTGGTGTCGCCGCGGCACAAAGAGTCGTCGGTCAATCTTGCCTCGCAGCCACGCGCCACCAAAGATGGCTCGTATGATACCACCACCACACCGATCAGCTGCTCATCAACCTTTGCCAATCAAGGATATGCATGTCGAGTCAGCATGACCATACCAGACACATCGCCCGAGGCAAGTGCCAATGCGCTGCTGCGCCTATTGCCGCTTTATAAGGCAGCGCATGTCAGAGTGTCGCTGGCGTACAATGGGGCACCGGTGAAGTTTCATGGGGTTCAGCCGTCAGTTGATGCGACAGGCCGGGCTAGTAATCTATTTCGGCGGGTTGACGCACGACTCCAAATTGGTAGTGACTTTCCATACCCAAACAATGCCCTGGAGGTGAATAATAGTTTGTGTAAAGACTTCTCGGTAGCTGCAGATAAAGTAGTAGCTGGTAGCTGCCGACCGTAGAGCTTTTTGTGAAGACTGTGGGGCGGGTCAATTGACCCAGCCGCTGCTTTCATTAGCAGTTCGCCTGGTTCACTGTGCGGTTTACTGTGTGAAGGCTAGTTGGTGTCGCTATGAAATCGTTCATGCACATCTTTGAGGTGCTGGTCAGTGACATGAGTATAGACTTGGGTTGTGGCGATATTGCTGTGGCCAAGCATTGACTGGACAGCTCGTAGATCAGCACCATTCATCAAAAGATCCGTGGCAAAACTATGTCGCATAGTGTGGGGGCTGACATGTTTGGTGATACCAGCGAGTCGAGCATACTGTGCGACCATTCGTTGGATTGAGCGGGCGCTCAGGCGGCGATAGTCGCCAGATGTGTCGGGTGCGCTCTGCCGTCGGCTATAGCTCAAAAACAGTGCCGGCAGGCTATCGGTCCGGTGGTCCAAATAAGCCGCGACATGCTGGGCGGCGCCGGCTGACACGAAAACTGGCCGATCTTTTTGCCCTTTGCCGCGGACCATAAATTCGCGGCGCCGAAGATTGATATGGTCGCGATTGAGATTCACTAATTCAGACACGCGTAAGCCGCTCGAAAAAAGTAACTCAACAATTGCCCGATCACGCAGGCCAGCTTCTGAATCGGTTGGTATCTGCTCGATCATCCGGACCACTTCGTCGTAGTGTAGAAAGGTGACTTGTTGGCGCACTGTTTTGGGTAGAGTAATTTTGTCAGCAGCAAGTGAGGGGATGTCGCGCCGCGATAAATAGGTCAAAAACCCGCGTAGGGCGATCAGATGATAGCTCTGTGTTATTAATGACAACGACTCGTTATTGTCATTTTTATAACGATTTAACCAGAGGCGATAGCGACGAACAACCTCTGAGGTTATATTTACAACTTCTATATCGTCGGTGAAAGCCATGAACCGCTCTAGGTAGAGGCGGTAGTTGGCAACCGTGCGAGTACTCCGGCCACCCTCGACCTCCAAGTGCTCCAAAAAATCTGCTAATGCATCCGACAAATACATACTGATCATTGTAGCGACAGGCAGTATGTTTCGCAAATACGGGAGGAGTCTGCTATGATGAAGAAAACACTAAACAGGAGATTTCTCACATGGCAGAATCACAACAAAAAAATTATTGCGGCATTGAGCGGACACTGGTGGTGTTTAAACCAGATGCGGTGCAGCGTGGTATTGTGGGGGAGATTCTGCAGCGGTTTGAGCGAGTTGGCCTAAAGATGGTTGGTGTCAAGATGGCCTCGCCCGATCGAGAACATTTTTATAAACACTATGAAGATATCGGTCAGATGGTGACGCGTCGGGGTGAGCATGCTTTTAATGTGACACTTGATTTCATGATGAAAGGCCCGGTGATTGCGGTGGTGTTTGAAGGCGTGGAAGCAGTGGCCTTGGTCCGGAAGATTGTTGGTCCGACCGAACCAAAGGCGGCCGACATGGGGACAATTCGTGGCGATTTTTCACACATGAGTTTTGGGTATGCTGATGAATGCCAGAAGGGAGTGCCGAATTTGATTCATGCTTCTGGTGATCCAGAAGAGGCGCAGCAGGAGATCGCTCATTGGTTCAAGCCAGAAGAACTGCTTGATTACACAATGCTTCACGAAAAATTTACTCGCTAAAGCACTGAGGGTGCTTTTTCTGGTGCCGCCAATCATTTATAATAAAAGGAGGTGGCACCACATGCCTCGGTAGCTCAACTGGATAGAGCAGATCCGTCCTAAGGATAAGGTTGTAGGTTCGACTCCTGCCCGGGGTACCATTTACATATGAAGGATAGCCAACATACTACACAGAAGCAATTTGATGGCCAGCGAGACGGCGAGGAGCTATTGTTTGTGTTTCGTCGGCATATCATTGCGATGCGTAAAGGATTTTATTGTTTGCTAGTGCCGATGGTTATCGGCGCGTTACCGTATCTGATTTGGCAAGATAACTTGGGGCTACTGTGGGTGTTTTTTGGTAGCTTCTTAGTTGGGCTGCTGCTATTTACCTATCATTTTTTGATGTGGTTTTATACGTACTACATTGTCACTAATCAGCGGATCCGCCAGATTACCCAGCACGGCTTTTTTGGGAAGGATGTCATTGAGCTGAGGCTGTCAAAAATCCAGAATATTAGCTACACGGTGCCGGGCTTGAGCGGAGAGCTGTTCCGGTTTGGTACAATAGTTGTTCAGACATTTGTCGGTGACCTGGTGATCAAAAACGTTGAGCATCCAGATCGGATTTATAATAAGCTCCAGGATGCGGTGGATATGGCAACGGAAAGGAATGATGATGATCAAGAAACTACGTAAGGCAAAAAAATCAGACGACAAAAAACAGCCAGACAAAAAACTGTCCAGCCGGATCACCAATGATACGGTGGCTCAGCACCGCGAGAAAGTGCTAGCTGGGGGGCGGAAGCATAAATATCCGGTGCAGTACACCAAATATAAACTGGTGTGGAATACCATCATCATCAGTAGTATCGGCCTGGTGGCACTGTTGGTGTTGGTGTATTTGCAGCTGTATGTCTGGAAGGACACTAGTGAGTTGACGTATCGGATTACTCGGCTACTACCGGTGCCGGCCGCCTCGGTAGATGGAGAGCAGGTTCGCTACAGTGACTACTTGATGTATCACCGGAGCACTTTGTCGGCGCTGGCCGGGCAGAAAGAGGCAAACACCGCTGATCGGATCGGCTTTCAGAAAGGCCAAGCGATGGACCGGGCGGTTGAGGCTGCCTATGTCCGCAAGCTGGCTCGCCAATATAACGTCACGGTGACTGACCAACAGGTCACCGCACTTCAAGATAAGCAGCAGCAAGATAGTGGCTTAAGTAAATCAGCGTATGAGGCGGTGGTCAACGATCGGCTACATTGGTCGATGGATGAGCTGAAACATGCCCTCTATATGACACTGCTTAAGCAAGAGGTGGCGTTTACTGTTGATAAGACAGCGTTTGCTCACGTCTCAACCATTGAGAAACAGCTGCGTGCCAACAAAAGTCTAGCCGATATCGCAAAAGAGTTGGGTAACAAAGTCCAGTACGTGCCAGATATCAGCGTCCCAAAAAATAACTCAGATGGCGGGTTGACGGCTACGGCGGCGCGGCTGCCGGCCGGTAAGGTATCACCAGTCACTCGTTCGACCAATGGGGATGGCTACTATTTCATCCAGCCATCAGAGATTGGTAAGGATACTGTCAAATACTCCTACCTCAAAGTGCCGTTGACGGTTTTTAAGCAAGATTTTGAGCAGCTCAAGAAAGACAACAAGATCACGTACTACGTCAAGCCATAATGAATAAATTTGCCCGGTCAGGCGGCTAGTGGCGGCGCGGTGTGTCCTGTTGAAGAATCTCGGTAGTTTGCTATAATTATCTGAGGAGTCTGCCGCTGTAGCTCAGCTGGTAGAGCGGCGCTTTCGTAAAGCGTAGGTCACCGGTTCAAGCCCGGTCAGCGGCTCCACTGGTTATTGTACTATGAAGCAGAAATCATCTGATCAACCATTTTTCCAGATAGTATTTGGCGACCGCTGGTTGGCCACTTTGTGCGTGGTGAACCTCCTTCTTTTGGCAATAATTTTGCTGAGCCTGCTGCTATCTGTGCAGCCAAAAGAGACGCAGGTAATTGTCCAGTATAGCTCGTACGGGGTGACGAGCTACTATCGCGGCCACTGGTATTCGTTGTGGTCATATGGTTTGTTGGCGCTGATTATGGTGTGTGGCCACACGGCACTGAGTGTGCGGCTGGTGCGGCTGCAACGCCGTAGCTTGGCGCTTGCGCTGCTGTGGTTCACGATCGGCCTGATGGTCGTCTTGTTCCTGCTGGCGCGTTCTATTATCAATATTGCAGCATTAGGGTGACAAAAATGGACTTAGAGATTCCGATTGGCAAGCGAAAACCACTGTATCGATTCTTAGAGATATTACCATCGTTATTGAGCTATGGTGCTATTCTCTTGTTGATCATCTTGTCGATCATTAATCCGATATGGGCATCGGTCTACTTGCTGATATTGATCACCATGACATTGGTCAGGGCGGTAGTCTATGCCTACCAGATAATTCGTGGCCGGGCGACGATGGATAAAGCACTCTTGGTCGACTGGCAGCAGCGCCTGGCCGACCTGGAGGACCCGCAGGCGGCGTATGAGCGCTATATGGCGCATAGCTACACAGCGTCAGATTATGGCTACAAGCAGCATCTGGCTCACCTGCAGCGGGTGGCTGAGGCTGGCCCAGACGTCAACTTCCCGAAGCCGTCAGAGCTCTACAATGTCGTGATTATGCCTGCCTACAACGAAAGTATTGAGGTGATTGAGCCGTCTGTACAGACGCTTCTACGGACGACATACGATCATAAGCGGCTGATTGTGGTGTTTGCCTACGAAGAGCGCGGCGGCACGGGTATCGAGTGTACTGCGAAGACGCTGCAGCAGCGATATTGTAATGATTTTCATTCTTTCCACATCGTCAAACACCCAAAGGATTTGCCAAATGAGGTGATCGGCAAGGGTGGCAATATCACCTTTGCTGGCCGCTGGCTGCAAACCTACCTCGATGAGCAGCATATTCCGTATCGCAATGTCATCGTCACGACAATGGACTGCGATAATAAACCGCACCGCAAATATTTTGACTACTTGACGTATGAGTATATTGTCAACGAAGATCGCAAGCACCTATCGTATCAGCCAGTTTCGTTGTTTACTAATAACATCTGGGATGTGCCAGCGCCAATGCGGGTGGTAGCGACTGGCAACTCGTTCTGGAACGTGATCAGTTCGATGCGGCCCTACTCGCTGCGAAATTTTGCATCGCACGCGCAGCCAATGGATGCATTAGTCGAGATGGATTTCTGGAGTACTCGTACAATTGTCGAGGATGGCCATCAGTATTGGCGCAGCTATTTCCATTTCCGGGGTCGTTATGAGGTGATCCCGCTCTATGCGCCGATTTATCAGGATGCGGTATTGTCGGATACGTATGTAAAGACCCTCAAAGCTCAGTTTACCCAGTTACGGCGGTGGGCGTACGGCGCGTCAGACGTTGCCTACGTGGGCAATTTGATCTTTCGTAAGGATCGCCAGGTGCCGTTTTGGCCAAGCTTGATGCGCTTTATTCGGTTGACCGAGGGCCATGTGTCACTCGCTTATATGTCGATTATTCTGGCGTTTGGCGGCTGGATACCGCTCCTTCTCAATAGCGAAGCTGCTCGCAGTGTGGCAGCTCACCAGCTCCCAGAGACGGTCAGCTTTTTGCAGCAGATCGCGTTGATTGGTATTTTTGTGACGATTTTTGTATCGTTCAAAATGTTGCCGCCGCGGCCAATTCGCTATACCAAGCGTCGAACAGTTTGGATGCTATTGCAGTGGTTTATCATGCCAGTGACAGCTATTTTATACAGCTCGATGTCGGCCTACAATGCACAGACACGCTTACTCATCGGTAAATATCTCGATAAGTTTGATGTCACCGAGAAGAAGACGGTCGAGATGAATGATCGCCTGAAAGCGGGTAAGAAGTCGAAGGCCGCCCGCGCCGCCGCGAAGTGACTAAGCCGTGCCGGGCGGCGTATTGGAGTGCAGCGACCGGGTCATATCGCTGCAACACAGTATGGGTTGCCTGGCTAATGTCAGCTGGCGTCGGCTGGTGGTAGTGAACCACCAGGTATGTTTGAATAGTCTGCGCGAGCTCATAGCTATCATAGGCAGCGGCTTGTTGGTCGTGCTGAAAACTTTTTGCGATACTAAGTGCGAGCTTACCTAGGCGAAATGGTCGCTGCGTACCGTGCTGGTCCTTCACCAGATAAGTCTCGAGCGTCGGCAACTCATAGGTGGTGAAGATCGTCTGGCAGTGGGGGCACCGCCGTCGCCGCCACGTCTTGGGTTGCTGTGTGTGCTGCCGAGAGTTAATGACCTTTGTTTTCGTGTGGAGACATTTAATACAAATCATATCAATATATTGTCATATCCCTTGAATAAAAGCTAGTGGAAAACCAAAAAATACTGGTGGATAGACATCCACTAGAAGGGCATCACGCTCACGACACCATATAAAAACTCACCGCCAAGTATAGGCGGTGAGTAGGGAGGGAGGTTAGCTATCCTTATGATCTTCCTTCTGCTCTTCGCTCTCGAGTTCGTCTTCGAAGAGGGGCACCACAAACCGCGGCTCACCCTCGATGCCGTGCTCCTTAGCGAATTGTTCGGCCCCTAGCTTATTGTAGGCCACCATAGATCGGAAGTATTCGAGGAAGGACTCATACTCATCGATAATATCGCCGGCGATCCAGATGA